>Ga0182008_10000015_pt1 | contig 243121 bp, 205 predicted proteins | sample Sormic07211129_1_FD_120482 | JGI IMG/M metagenome (GOLD analysis project Ga0182008, IMG submission 120482) | Rhizosphere microbial communities from Sorghum bicolor, Mead, Nebraska, USA - 072115-129_1 metaG | ecosystem: Host-associated > Plants > Roots > Rhizosphere | place: USA: Nebraska... | reverse complement strand
GTAAAGAATAATATCAGCCTCAATGAAATCAAATCCAATTTCAACGTAAGCATAATCCGATACAGGATTCGGATAAATCTTAATATTCTGCTTTTCTATTAACTGATCAATTTGCGAATCTCCCAGCTTTACAATCTTCCAGTTCTCTTTTCCTAGTTCTTCAGCGCTTGTTCCCGCTAAAACAATAGAACCGTCCTTATTCATCTTCAGATCAGAAAGTCTTTCCTCTTTCTTTCTCGATTCTCCTTTTACATGTTTTCGCCATTGTTCGTTTCCTTCATTGTCAATATAAAGCATCCAGAATGTTTCATCATCAGCTTCAATCCTGCCTTCTGCCTGAGTATAACCACCCAACAATATTCCTTTGGTTAGGTCATGGTGCTTTTCTCTTTTATCCTGGCTCTTATTAATCACATTCATTCCCATCAGAATATCACGGTTCTTAAAATTGTAAGATTTCTGCCACTGTTCTTCACCTTTTGTGTTTAAAGAAATCAACCAGACATCAGTTCCTTCTTCAATTCCGACGATTTTGTTTCCCGATCTTTCCGACCTCGATTCTCCACCGATAATATATCCTGAAGAAGTAAAAACCATCGTTCTTAAATGATCATCACCCTTGCCTCCAAAATTCTTTTCCCATTCTATTTTATTGTCTTTGCTGAGTTTGATCACCCAGTAATCGCCTTCACCGAAATTGTTGGTAGTTTTTGGTTGATAGTTGATAGTTGAACTTCCTGCTTCCATCCTCCCGCTTCCTACAAAAGCACTACTCCGCGAATAAACTCCTAACAACGCTCCTCCGTCTGGAGTCGGGATCATCTTTTCCACTTCATCCAAACCTCTTCCTCCTAATATTAATTCTGAAAGAACTTTTCCGCTTTTATCGAGCCTTGTTACGGTCACATCTTTAGAACCGAAGCCATTGGCCGAATTCTGAACATTTCCTGCAACCATAAAACCAAAATCTGCAGTCTGAATCACTGATCTTGCTTCTTCATCCTGTGATGTTCCTAATGTTTTTTGCCATAGTTCATCTCCGAATTCGTTGATTCTGATCAGCCAGATATCTGATCCTCCTTTAGAAGCATCTTTTTTATCTAAACCTTTTCCCGAATACGACGTTCCAGCCAAGAGAAATCCACCTTCCTGTGTAGCAACCGTTGCCGATAAAAAGTCGTGATTTTGTCCTGAGAAATACTTTTCCCAGACTTCTTCCCCTTGTTGATTAAGTTTTACGAGATGAAAATCGTAGCCGTTATTCTGTTTTGAAGCTACAGATGACACTGCAGTTTTACCTGCTGCCTGAATACTGCTCCCTGTGATAAGATATTGCTGATCGACTGTCGCGGTAACCTGAGAAAGAAAATCCTGAGTAGAAGATTTAATGTCTTTCTGCCATATCACCTCCTGAGCATATAGAATAGCGGTACTGCTTAGTAGTAATGCACTCATGTAGAGTTTTTTCATGATTTGCGTTTTTTAATTATTATTACTTTGCTAATTTAACTTTTTTTAACACATGTCACAACTGCTTGATACAAGTCTTGTAAGTATATGATTTTATGCTGCAAAAGAAAATCATTGTTGCGACAAAAAATGACGTGTTATTTTATATTATGGAGTACTGAAAAATTTAGGTTCATTGATGTATTGATCTCCACTCCACAATTGGACAATCCACTAAAGATGAGACTTTCGAAGCTTAATAATTAATTTCTGTTTCTAATAAATTTAATAACAATCAAGTAGAATGTTTGTGTATTTATTAATTATTATTGTTTAATATTGAATATGTTGAAATATTTTCTAAATTTGTTCTTATTCTTAAATAAAAACACAATGACGACAAAACAATCCAACAGGCTGAACATGGCCAAAACTCTACGACAATTCTTTTTAGCTGAACAGGCAAAATACGCAGGAAATAATCCTGTGACAGTAAGAATTTCAGAACTGAATACTATTGTTGATCATCTCGACAGTTTAGTAGCAATTCAAACGATCGATACTACAGCAAATACAGGTTTAAAAGCAGATGCAAGATCATTAATGATTAATCTTACGGTGGCGTATGCCAATACAGCTGCTGATTATTTTGATGATAAAGACAGCCCGCTGAGCAAACAGCTTACCACGAGTAAATCTAAAATTAACGGATTGACTGGTGTAGAAGCAAAAATTTATTGCAACAGGCTTTATAATGTGGTCAATGATCATATCGGAAATCTTAGTCCTGACTATGTAACTGCTTCCGAAACAAGTCAGTGGTTGGCTGCTATTAATAATTTTGATGCCAAAGCGTATGACGCAGGGGTAAGTATCGATACCAGCCAGAATGCCACTCAGGATCTGAAAGCAGAATTTAAAAAATTAGGAACATGTTTACAGAAGCTTGACAGGCTGATGAAAAAGTATGATATCCTAAATCCCTCATTGTACGGGAACTACAAAATTTCCCGTAAAACAGCAGATCTCGGAATACGCCATAATGAAATTCCATCACAGAATTAAAAAAAAGGCTGATATTGATTACCTGATAATTAACCAGTTTGCATTTTAATTATCTTTCGAAAATACATGCAATGCCTTCGTTAGCCTGATATCAGTATTTTATTTATTTACAATTTTTTGTCTTTCCTAGCAATAAAAGATGCTGGGAAAGACAAATTTTTTATAATAAATAGCCTGAGTTCGGGTTAAGTAATAATCGTAAAATATTAACCGTGAGGTTATTATATATTTGACGCAAAGGTAAATTTTATGCTCTTATAATAAAGTAAGCAAAGATGAATCAACAAGTTGATTTTATAAAGCTTTTGCTCAAGCTTTGCGAAGCAAATTTATTTGCCTTTGCTTTCTAAAATTAGAAAGTTTAATTATAAAATCTTTGCGTTTAATGATTTAAAAACTATTATCAGAATCTCTTATCCCGAACTGAGGTTAAATATTATTTTTAAGGGTAAGCAAGAATACAAAAATGTAAATAATCAGTCACTTGACGATATCTGTAAAATGCACAACGGGTTTGATGATTGTTTAGCATAACATATTGCACTGTCAAATAGTAAAAAGTAAATGCTATCAGACAAAATAGGGTAGCACTACATCTTTCTGACCAGATAAGATGGCTTTTCGATTCATACAGATTACTTTCCGAAGCAGAGAGATCATATTTTGAGCATGACAGACGGTATTTTTAGTGGTATTGATAACATTTAATCTGTGACAGATGATTTTATTGAGAAGCAACATAGTATTTGTGCCTAACCAGATTACTTTACGAGTATTTGAGCCGACATTCAGTATAATCTTGATTGTATTCTTTTACAGTCAGCAGAGTTTTCAGCAGAGCAAAACAATTTTGGTTAACGGTAACGGACAATAATTAAATCACACTAAGCCTTTGCTGTCATCTTATTTCAAATTTCCTGCAAGAATCTGATATTCTTTGTTAAACCGTCTATCATAAAGAAATAGCGATTTTGTATTTTATTACTCTATAAATCAGTTGTTTGTGTAGTGGTTTATATGATTTTTATACAGGTTATTTTTCCCATATAAAATTAAACTTTTGATTTTATATTTTCCGATACCTTATATATCATAAAATGGAATTAAGATTCACATTAAGGTTTTATTCAAATTCAAAGAAAAATAAGTAAATTTGTGAGCATTAAAATAAATAAATTTAAAAAACAATAAAATGTCAATTTTAGTAAACAAAGATTCTAAAGTAATTGTACAAGGATTTACAGGTAACGAAGGTACTTTCCACGCAGGTCAGATGATCGAATACGGAACAAACGTAGTTGGTGGTGTTACTCCGGGGAAAGGAGGAAGCGAGCATTTAGGTAAGCCAGTATTCAATACGGTAGCTGATGCTGTATCAAAAGCTGGAGCCAACGTAAGTATTATTTTCGTACCGCCTGCATTTGCTGCAGATGCTATCATGGAAGCTGCTGAAGCAGGTATCAAAGTGATCGTTTGTATTACAGAAGGTATTCCTGTTGCAGATATGGTAAAAGTAAAATCTTATATTGCAGACAGAGAGTGCAGATTAATCGGGCCAAACTGTCCTGGAATCATCACTTCTGAAGAAGCTAAAATTGGTATTATGCCAGGTTTCGTTTTCAAAAAAGGTAAAGTAGGGATCGTTTCAAAATCAGGAACACTTACTTACGAAGCTGCTGATCAGGTGGTAAGAGCTGGTTACGGTATTTCTACTGCAATCGGAATCGGTGGTGACCCGATTATCGGAACTACAACTAAAGAAGCTTTAGAATTATTCATCAACGATCCGGAAACTGAAGCGGTTGTAATGATCGGTGAGATCGGTGGTGGTCTTGAAGCTGAAGCGGCAAGATGGTACAAAGCAAGTGGTTCTACAAAGCCAGTAGTAGGTTTCATCGCAGGGCAAACTGCTCCTAAAGGAAGAACAATGGGGCACGCTGGTGCAATCGTTGGTGGTGATGAAGATACAGCTCAGGCAAAAATGGAAATCATGAGAGAAAACGGGATCAACGTTGTAGATTCTCCTGCTGACATTGGTGCTACTGTAGCAAAGATCTTAGGATAAGCGAAAAACAAATATGATATGAAAAAAATTTTATTAACATCTGCATTGGCCTTTTCTTTTTTATCGTTCGCACAAATCGATTTAAGAAGTACAAGATTTGGTCTTACAGCAGGTGCAAACTATTCCAGAGTTAAAAATGCACACAACCCTTCGGGAGCAAGATTTGCTTTTCAGGGCGGGCTTTTAGCTTTAATTCCAATGGGTGGAGCAGATCAGTTTTATTTGCAACCCGAGGTTACGTATTACGGAGCCGGAGAGTCAGGGAAAAATAAAGATTCGAAAGGTGCTGATGGTTATGACGCAGTATATGCCAATAACTATTTAAGCGTTCCAATCTACTTTAAAGGGTATTTTTCTGAAGCAGAATCAGAATTTTTTGGATTAATAGGTCCTAGATTTAATTTCTTGCTGAGTCAGAATGTAAAAAATGCTCCTGTAGGAAGACCTTATTACGATCCTGATGTAACCGTTCCTGAGTATCCGAGGATTAACGGTAAAGCAAATAGCTTTAATTTCGCCATTGGTGCAGGAATAGGATATAGCTACAAAAGACAGTTGGAACTCGCTTTAAAATATGATTTAGGACTTTCAAATACGTATCCTAATCTTGTTGAAAGTTTTACGCAAGATCCCAATACGGCTAAAAAGAAATCCGAGCAGGTTCTCAGTTTGACTTTAAGCTATATTTTTGAATAAAATTTTTTAATCAAAATATACAAAATCCCGAAGTTTATACTTCGGGATTTTTGTTTTTATAAATATCTTGGTAGCTTTTTGCTTTTTATAGTATAAAAATTCTTAGTATTTTTTATTCTTTTTAATGTGGCTAACCATTGCTATGTGAAACGACTTTGCGATCGAAAAATATTTATAATAATTAAAAAGTCTTAGCGATCTCAGCAGGTTTTACCCTCTGATCCACTTCCAGATTTCTTTCATGGTCGCCTTATTTCCATACATTAAAATCCCTACTCTATAAATTTTTCCGGCTAGGAAAATCATAAATATGGTTGTTCCTAAAAGCAAAGCAATCGACAAAGCAATCTGCCAGGCCGGAACTCCAAAAGGAATTCTCGCCACCATCGCAACAGGTGAAGTAAATGGAATAATCGACATCCAGAAACCAACCGGTCCGTCAGGATTATTGATTACAGAAATACTTCCGTACATTCCTAAGGTGAGCGGAAGAATGGCAAATAAAGTGAACTGCTGCGTTTCCGTTTCATTGTCAACAGCTGAACCAATTGCAGCGTAAACAGAGCTGTAAAACATATATCCCAAAAGGAAAAATACGATGAATACAAAAATAATCAACGGGAAATTTAATTCTAGTAAACTGTGAGAAACCTGTGTTGCAATTTGGGCGATATCAAGTTTGCTCATCAGTTCTTCATTTCCTCCGGGGATATTTTTCTGAAGTGAAGAAAATCCTGTGTTCAAAACCAAAGCTCCGACTACAGACATCATAATCCATACAATAAACTGCGTTAAAGCAACCATTGTTACTCCGAGAATCTTACCCATCATCAATTCAAAAGGTTTTACAGAGGAAATGATAATCTCTACAACGCGGTTGTTTTTTTCTTCCAAGACGCTTCGCATGACACGTACACCATAGATGATGATAAACATAAATGTTACATACATCAAAACCATACTCAAAGCGCTTTTTACGCCAAATGCCAAGTCTGAATCTTCTTTATTATCTTCAGAGACATTGATGGTTTTTAAAGTAAAACTTTTGTCAAGATCAGCAAGTTGAGCTTCCTGAATTCCAAGTTGTTTTATTTTCTCTTTTTTGATGACATTCGTAATGTCTGAAATAATTTGTTGTTTGGTATCAAAACCTATTTTGGTGTTTACAACCAATCGTGTGCTTTTTTCTAAATCATCAAAATTATTGCCTGATAAAACCGGAAGAATTAAAATTCCGTCCAGATTTTCATTGCCTTTCAGGTTTTTAACTTTAGCCTGTTCTTCAGCGGAAGGAATAAAAACATAATTGATTTTTTCATCAGACTTAAGCTGTCCTTTAAACAATCCGCTGTTGTCTACAACTTCAATCACATTATGAGATTGATTGGCTTTAAACATAAATCCTATAACCGCTCCGAAAGCAATGATCATCACCGGAGCCAGCAAAGTGAGTATAACGAAGGATTTTTTCTTAACCTGCGTAAGAAATTCCCTTTTTGTAATTAAAAAAATATTGTTCATAAAATTAAGAGTGATTGCTTACCGCATTGATAAATACTTCATTCATGCTCGGAATTCTTTCGTCGAAAGATCTTACTTTTCCTACATTGACCAAATCTAAAAGGATATTGTTCTGATCTGCTTCGTTTTTCAAATCAAAAGAAACGAGGTTATTTTCATTGCTAATGTTGAAAATTCCATATTTATTTTTAAACTGATCAAACTGGTCATCGTTGACCTCAGATAAAGTAATTCCAAAAATGTTTTTCTTGAATTTTTCGCGGACATCAAAAACTCTTCCGTCGATTATTTTTTTAGAATTGTTAATCAAAGCAACATAATCGCACATTTCTTCCACACTTTCCATTCTGTGAGTTGAAAGGATAATAGTCGTTCCGTTATTTTTAAGCTCGATAATCTGATCTTTAATTAAATTGGCATTCACCGGATCAAAACCTGAAAACGGTTCATCCAAAATTAAAAGATGGGGTCTGTGAAGAACGGTTACTACAAACTGTATTTTCTGAGCCATCCCTTTTGAAAGTTCAGACAGTTTTTTCTTCCACCACTGATCGATATTAAGTTTGTCAAACCATTTTTTTGCTTCATTCAGGGCATCATTTTTTGTCATTCCTTTCAGTTCCCCAAAGTAAAGAATCTGATCTCCAACGCTCATGTTTTTATAAAGACCACGTTCTTCCGGCATGTAGCCGATGTCTTTAATATGATTCGGATTCAGTTTTTCTCCGTTGATGAAAACATTTCCAGAATCGGCTTGTGTAATCTGATTGATTATTCGGATAAATGAAGTTTTTCCTGCTCCGTTTGGCCCTAGAAGACCGTAAATACTTCCTTTCGGAACGTGTATGCTAAAATCGTCTAATGCGGTCTTTTTTCCGGCATTGTAGGTTTTAGTAATTTGTTCAGCTTTTAGCATTAAAATTGTTTTTACAATTAGTTATGAAATATCCCGAAAGTTACGGAATAATTAAAAAAAAATGTGCTAAAAGAAAAAATCCTGATGATTATCAGGATTTGAATATTATTGTTTTACTATTTGAGTAACTTTCTGTGTATTGTCGCTTAGAATATATCGTATCAGATATTTTCCGGGTTTCAATCTCTGAATATTAATTTCAGTATTGTTACTATTTACATTATAACTAGCAACCTGAGTTCCTAATATAGAATAAAAAGTAACGTTTTTTATTTTTAATGAAGCATCTTTAGCTTTCACCATCAAAAAATCTTTAGCAGGATTCGGATATGCTGTAAGCACACCGTCATCAGATTTTTGATTTGTGGAGGTTGGCTCTTTTATTTGTGCTTTCAAATTGTCAGAAAACATGATAGAAGCGCCAAAAAATATAAATAAAAGTAAAAGTTTTTTCATCAACGATAAATTTGCTTAAATATTACTAACAAAAATAATAAATTATATAATTCTCTGCAATAGTTTTTTGTAGAACTTATATTAAATTTGCAATAAATTATTCAAAAAGTATTCCAAAGATGATATATTCTAGAAACAGAAGATTAAGAGTGAATGAATCGATGAGAGGTTTGGTAAGAGAATGCAGTCTTTCAGTGAACGATTTTGTAATGCCTATTTTCGTCATGGAAGGTGAAAATAAAGAAGAAGCCATTGCTTCAATGCCCGGAATTTTCAGGCGAAGCATCAATCTTACGGTAAAAGAATGCAAAGAATTATTTTCTTTAGGAGTAAAGGCGGTTAATCTTTACATGAAAGTTTCTGATGATTTAAAGGATAACACCGGAAAAGAAGCATGGAATAAAGATGGTTTAATGCAAAATACGATTAAGGCAATTAAAGACGCTATTCCTGAAATGGTGATTATGCCTGATGTAGCTTTAGATCCTTACTCAATTTACGGTCACGACGGAATCATAGAAAATGGAAAAATCATCAATGATGCTACCAATGATGCGCTTGCAAAAATGGCTGTGTCACATGCTGAAGCCGGAGCTGACATTGTGGCACCGAGTGATATGATGGATGGCAGAGTTTTAGCAATTCGTGAGGCTTTGGAAGAGAGCGGATTTCATGATGTGGGAATTCTAAGTTACGCGGCAAAATATGCAAGTTCTTTTTACGGGCCATTCAGAAGTGCTTTAGACAGCGCACCAAAAGATGATATGGAAATTCCGAAAGATAAAAAAACCTATCAGATGGATTTTCACAATTCCCGTGAAGCTTTAAATGAAGTTTTCAAAGATGTGGAAGAAGGTGCAGATATTATTATGATAAAACCAGGTCTTCCTTATTTAGATATTGTAGCAAAAGTGCGTGAAGCGATTGATTTGCCGATTGCAGTTTATAATGTAAGCGGAGAATATGCAATGCTAAAAGCAGCTGCTCAAAACGGCTGGCTCGATAATGATAAAGCAATTATTGAAAGCTTAACATGCTTTAAAAGAGCAGGAGCAGACATGATTTTCACATACACAGCAAAAGAAGCTGCAATGATTTTAAACAGGTAAAAGAGTTTAAAATGATGAGTTATGAATTATGAGTTAATTTCAAAGAGATCTTCGGTTTCAATCAACTCATAATTCATAATTTTTAACTCATAACTAAAAAAGCTTATTCCACATCAAAGTTTTTTCCTTTTACAAATTTCGCTGCAAAAGGAGCCTGGTTTCCGGAATATTTTAAAACAAAATGTTTTTTGGTATCGGTATCCACTTTTGTTTCTACATTCACATTGGTTGTCTGAAAACTGACATCCAAACCAACTCCCGAATCTTTTTCAAGAAAAATTTCTACACTTTCAGCGTAAAATAAAGAGATACTCAAGTAATTAAATTTGATGTTCTTTCGATACGTTTTAGATTTTGACTGTGTAAATTCTGAAAAGCTTTTCAAAATTTCAATTCCAGGCGAATCGATATTGGTAATTCTCGATTTTGTAACTCCATTTACACGAATGGAGAAATTTTTTGCACTGTTGATATTTCCGTTAATTCCAATGTTAAATAGAGACGGTAACGATAAGCCGTATTCGATCATGCTGTCTTTGGTAAATTCAAAATCAGGAATCAATGCTGTGTGTTTTGGAGTATTTAATAATTGATTTTTAACCGTATTTAATTGTTCACCCGAAAATAAATAACCGATGAGGTTGTTATTGGTTGTGCGCCAGTTTCGTCCGTTCCACTCGTAGATTTCACAAAGTAAAGTATCGGTTGACGAATGGGGGAGAAGCTCGATATCCTGCCACTTAAAAACTTCTTTTGCATAAGGTCTTCTGTTGATCAGGTTGATTCCCAGATCCAGCGCCATTAAGTCGCTTAATTGTTGATTGGTGTGCATAATTATTATTTATGATTTGGTGATTTAAAATTAAATAAAAATTGTCGAAATTGATCTTAATTATCGTCACAATTTAAATGGATTCACAAGATTTAATAATAGATTGACATGAATAAAATCTTCTGTAAACCACGTTGCTTTAAACTTACTCAAAAACATTTGTCAGCATAGTTTTAAAAAAGTAATTTAGTCTTTTGAAATCACCATGATTACGCATGGTTTTAAGAATAACGAAAATTTACCTATGAAAATATACACCAAAACAGGGGATAAAGGTCGGACCGCTCTATACGGCGGTACGAGAGTTTCAAAAGCCAGTGCAAGAGTTGACAGCTACGGAAATATTGATGAACTGAATTCTTTTATCGGAATTTCAAAAAGCCATATCACTGATGAGGAAGTTTTAAAACAGTTAAAAAAAATTCAGTTTGATTTGTTTACAGTAGGTTCTGAAGCTGCAACTCCAGTTGATAAACTGATGTTGGCTAACGGAAAATCTCGTCTTCCTCTGATTATTTCTGATACAGAAATTGAAGAACTCGAAAATTGGATGGATGCTTTTGAAGATAAACTAGAGCCTCTTCAATATTTTATTCTTCCGGGAGGCGGAAAATCGGCAACTTTTTTACATGCTGCAAGAACTATTTGTAGAAGAGCGGAACGTTCATTGGTATTCTTAAATGAATCTGAAGAAGTGCGTCCCGAATTGATCAAATATCTGAACCGTCTTTCTGATTATCTTTTTGTTTTAGCAAGATACATCTCAAAAATCAACAACGAACCGGAAGAATACTGGAATCCGAACGAAAGATAAGTTCTTATTGATATAATCTTTATTAATAGTAGAATAATTTGCGAAAATATTTCCTATTTTAGCGAATAAACAAATATTAATAAATAACCATGAAAAAACTAGTACTTATTACCTTAGTTGGATTACTATCCGTTGCATGTTCACAAGATGATGATGTGTATGGAGTAAATGAAACAAGTTCTAAAAGTGAAACTCTTGTTCAAAAGGGACCGCCACTTATTATTACAGAATGGGTTGATTTGGAATTTACAGAATCACCTTGTCGAACAGACAAAAAGAGATATCAGGCCAGAGCGGTTTCTTCCGAGGTATATAGCAGAGACAGGTATATTTCTTATAAAATTACTGATAATACTTATGGGTTTGTGTGGCATAGTGGTCAATATACAATTCCTGCAGGATCATATACGTCGGCATTTGGAGATGTATTTTCAAATGAAAATTTTGCTGCAAATGTAAAGTATGAAATTACAAACGTTGAAATAAATCCTTACTATTATGATTCAAATGGAAATTTAGTTTATCAGCCAGTTATAGGATTATATCAATATAAATCTGGAGATAAAGATGTTAATAATTGTCAAGTGCCGATATTTAACTAATTTTACAGAAAATTTATAAAGTATAAGCTGAATCAAATTATGGTTCAGCTTTTTTATTAAAGCAATTATAAAGTTATATTAATGACTAAAGCACTTCTTTTTATCAACGGTGACGCCCCGAAATCTTTCCCTGATTTAGAAAAATATAATTTAATTGCCTGTACAGATGGTGCTTTTCATTATTTGAAAGAGCTGGGTTTTCCTTTAAATAAGCTAGATTTTATTTCCGGTGATTTTGATTCTCACATTGGGTCAGACGAAAATGTGTATCAGGATAAATTTATTCTTACACTGGATCAGGATAAAACAGATTTTCATAAAGCGTTAGAAATTATTTTGGAAAAAGGATTTCAGGAGGTTGATGTTTTAGGAGGAAGTGGAGGTGAGCAGGATCATTTTTTAGGAAATCTTACGGTCGCTTATTCATTTAAGAATAATCTAAACATAAAATTTTATGACGAGTTTTCTGAATATTATTTTATTCCAAAAAATTTCTCTCTGAAAAATGTGAAAAACAAGATGATTTCTCTGTATCCTTTTCCTTCAGCTGAAAATATTACGACAAAAGGGTTGAATTGGTCATTAACAAATGATAGTTTAAGCATGATCTCAAGAATCGGTACGCGGAATTTTGCAGCAGAGGATGAAATTTCTATTCAATATGAATCTGGAGATCTTTTGTTTTTTGTTGGAATTAATGAAATAGAATATCCTGAAATATATTGAAACAATTAATAAAAATATCATTTCTAATTATCATTATTTCTTGTGTTTTCTCCTGCAAAACGCAAACTTTTTCCACACCTGAATACGGAATTTCACAAACTGAAAACCAATTTAAAATAAAAAAAGTAACCAATTTCAGAACAGTAGGGAATATTAAAAATATTGATGGCAGAATTTTAAAAGAGGGAAAGTTTTACAGAAGCGCGCATTTGCATCAACTAAAGAACAAGTCTATAAAAGAGTTTCAAAAGTTAGGAATTAAAGAAATTATTGATTTGAGAAATTCTAAAGAAATTTCGCAGAAACCCGATATAATTCCTCAAAATATTGATTATAAAAACTATTCGGCATTTGAAGATGAAGGAGATCAACTTGATCAGGCGAAAAAGCTTGTTTTAAAAGGGAAAGTTAAAGGTTCAGATGCGGACCAAAGAATGCTTGACTTTTATAAAACTTACTCAACAGAAAATCCAGAAATCATTAAGAAAATTATTCATGAGATTTTAGATTCTGAAAGTCCTGTTTTATATCATTGTACCGCCGGAAAAGACAGAACCGGAATAATAACCGCGTTGATTTTGACAATTTTGAAATTTGACAGAGAAACTATTGAAAACGATTATCTTCTGTCAAACAATTACCGAAAGCAATTAGTGCAAAAAAGAATTCATCTTGCCAATAATCTGCATTTTATATACCCGAAAATGGATTTAAATGTGATCGAAAAATTAAGTTGGGTTGAAAAGGACTATTTACACGCTTCTTTTTCTGAAATTGATAAAAAATACGGTTCTATCGATATTTATATTCATCAGGTTTTGGGAATTACTGAGAATAAGAGAAACGAATACATTGTTAAGTTTACTTATTGATTAAAGACTAATTTTTTAGTCGAAAAACAGTAGAAATTTATAATAAATTTAACGCTAAAAAATCAAACTTTTTTAGCAATTTTGCATTCTTAATTCACTTGTTAAAAAATGAAAATAAAATACTCGGAACTTATTGATCAGACATTGTATTTTCCAACGGAAGAATTCAATGTTTCTGAGAACAATTTGTCTTTTCACGATATTCCTTTGATGGAAGTTGTTGAGAAGTTTGGAACGCCTCTAAAGGTAAGTTACCTCCCGAAGATTTCTCAAAATATTCAGAAAGCAAAAGGCTGGTTTAAGGAAGCTTTTGAGAAAATCGATTACAAAAAAAACTACAGATACTGTTACTGTACAAAATCCAGCCATTTCAAATTTGTAATTGAAGAAGCTTTGAAGAATGATATTTCTATCGAAACGTCTTCGGCTTACGACATGGATATTGTGAAGTCGCTTTATAATGAAGGGAAAGTTGATAAAAATATTGAAGTGATCTGTAATGGTTTCAAGACGGATGATTATCTGGCGAAAATTTCAGACATGATCAACAGCGGTTTTGAAAATATCACTCCTATTTTAGATAATTATAGAGAGCTTGATAAGTTAACTGAAAGTATCGACACGACTTTTGATATCGGAATCAGAATTGCTTCTGAGGAAGAGCCGAAATTCGAATTTTATACCTCAAGATTAGGAATCGGATATAAAGATATTATTCCTTACTACAGCCAGAAAATTGCAGAGCATCCGAATGCAAGGCTAAAAATGCTTCACTTTTTCATCAATACCGGAATCAAAGACACGGCTTATTACTGGAACGAATTATACAAATGTCTTCGTGTTTATGCACGTTTGAAGAAAATTGCTCCGGAAGTAAATTCACTGAATATCGGTGGAGGTTTCCCAATTAAAACTTCTTTGAATTTTGATTACGATTACCAATATATGGTGGAAGAAATCGTTTCTCAAATTAAAAAATTCTGTGAAGAAGAAGGAGTAGAAGAACCGAATATTTATACAGAATTTGGAAGCTTTACGGTAGGAGAAAGTGGTGCAAATCTATATAAAATTATTTCTCAGAAACGTCAGAACGACAGAGAAAAATGGAATATGATCGATTCATCTTTCATGACAACTCTTCCTGATACATGGGCGATTTCGAGACACTTTATCATGCTTCCGTTAAATCGTTGGGAAGATTCTTATGAAAGAGTTTTCTTAGGAGGTTTGACTTGTGATTCTGATGATTATTACAACTCTGAACAGCATACCAATGCCATTTATTTGCCAGTTTTCAGCGATACAAAACCTTTATATATAGGTTTCTTCCATACAGGAGCTTATCAGGAAACAATTGGTGGTTATGGTGGAGTTCATCACTGTTTGATGCCGCAACCAAGACATATCCTGATTCAGAAAGATGAAAATGGTGAATTTCAGTATGAAATCTTTAGAGAAAGACAGGAGCCTGAAGATATTTTGAAAATATTAGGATATTAATAGCGAAGAGTCATTTCTTTCAATAGAAATGGGCTTCGGCACGTTTAGATAAAAACAAAGCTCTCCAATTTGGAGAGCTTTTATATTTTAAAAATGTTTAGAAATTTTATCAACTTCGATTTCCGAATAATCTGAAATCATAATATTTGCTAAGCTGTAATCCTGATTGTGAGAATGGAAGCTTTTATAAGCTGCGCAAAAAATATTGGCTCGGTGCGCTGCCAAAATTCCATTGGTAGAATCTTCAATAACCATACAGTTTTCAATAGGTTCATTGGCCATTTTTGCGGCAAGCTGAAAAATTTCAGGATGAGGTTTTGATTCTTTTAAATCTGCACCGCTGATCTTTCCGTTAAAATATTTTTCTAAACCAAATTTATCAAAAACCATATTAATAGTGGTCATACTTGCCGAAGAAGCAACAATTAATTTGATGTTGTTTTCGTAATAATGTTCAATCAGTTTTCTTACACCGGGAATTAGATCAAAGTCAGCATCATTGTAAAAATAATCTTTAAAATGAGTTCTTTTTATATTGGTAATATCTTCGTGAGTATGTGTTAAATTAAACTCAGAAATTAAAGTTTCACAAACTCTTTTTGTAGAAGCTCCTGTAAAAGAAGTATAAAGGTCTTCAGAAACCTCGATTTCTAGCTGGTTGAATGTTTTGAAATAAGCTTTTCTATGAAGAGGTTCTGTATCAACAATTACCCCATCCATATCGAAAAGCACAGCTTTTAAGGACATAAATTTTTATTTTGTGCAAAATTAATGTTTTATTATGTAAAGATTAAACGATTTAAAAATTTAAAAACTCATAATTTATAGCTCATAACTTTAAACACTTACAATTTCTTCTTCTTATCTTTGCGGCAAATATTTTAATCTTTAAATCATTTAATTTTTAATTATAAATTATGAAAACATACGCAGGAATTCCTGAAGAAAATGCTTCATTAGAAAATTCAAAAGTAGTTTTGGTAACAGTTCCTTACGATGGAACTTCAACCTGGGGAAAAGGGGCAGATAAAGGCCCGGAATTGTTTTTGGATGCTTCTGAAAACATGGAATTGTACGATATCGAAACAGGTACAGAACCTTATTTGGAAGGAGTTTATTTAGCTGAAGAAGTTTCTGAAAATTCTACACCTGAAGCAATGACGGAAGCGGTTTATCAGAAAACGAAAGAGCTTTTGGCAACCGACAAATTGTTTACTCTTTTTGGTGGAGAACATTCGGTTTCTATCGGTTCGATTCGTGCGGTGGGAGAAAAATTTGAAAACCTTACAGTTTTACAATTAGATGCTCACACAGATTTACGTCCGGAATTCCACGGTTCTACTTCTAATCATGCTTGTGCGGTTTTTGAAGCGAATCAGAAACATAATTTAGTGCAGGTGGGAATCCGTTCTATGGATGCTGAAGAAGTTGAATACTTACCGGAAGGAAGAGTGTTTTTTGCGCATGAAATTGCCAATAATGAAAACTGGGTGAATGATGTTTTAGAAAAAGTTTCAGGAAATGTTTATATTACGATTGATTTGGATGCTTTCGATCCGTCAATTGCTCCTTCAACAGGAACTCCTGAACCAGGCGGTTTACAGTGGTATCCAACATTAGAATTATTAAGAAAAGTTTTCGAAAAATGTAACGTCGTAGCTTTTGATATTGTAGAATTAATGGATTCTGCGTATTCAAAACCAAGTGCCTTTTTAGCTGCAAAACTTTATTATAAAATGTTGGCATATTATCACATCAACAAAGATTAAAATTCCGCAGGAAACGGATTTTTTCTTTCAGTTTTTCTTTGGAAATTTGTGATACAAAACAAAATGAAATGTTCACACAAGACGAAATAGATTATCAGAGAATTGCCAGAGCAATAAAATTTATTCAGAGCAATTTTAAGCTTCAGCCCAATTTGGATGAGGTTGCTGAAAAAGTAAATCTAAGTCCGGCACATTTTCAGAGAATATTTACAGATTGGGCAGGAACAAGTCCGAAGAGATTTTTACAGTTCATCAGTCTTGAACACGCAAAAAGTTTACTGAAAGAAGAAAAAGCCACGCTGTTTGATGCTGCATTAGAGACCGGACTTTCAAGTACAAGCAGATTGCACGATTTATTTGTGAAAATTGAAGGAATGTCGCCTGCAGAATATAAAAATGGCGGAAAAAATTTACATATCAATTATAGTTTTTCTGAAAGCCCATTTGGAAAAATAATCAAAGCTTCCACCGAAAAAGGAATCTGTTATATGGCTTTCGAAGAAGATAAAGAAAATGCATTGAGAGATTTACACAATAAATTTCCCAATGCATCTTTTTTTGAGAGAAAGGACGACTTTCAGCAAAATGCTTTGTCGATTTTTACAAAAGATTGGTCAAAGCTCAATACCATCAAGCTTCATTTAAAAGGAACCGATTTTCAACTTAAAGTCTGGGAAAGCTTATTAACTATTCCAATGGGGAAATTATCAACCTATGGAAATTTAGCAGATAAAATTGGAAATCCAAAAGCTTCACGAGCTGTAGGAACTGCCATTGGAAGCAATCCTGTTGCATTTCTTATTCCTTGTCACCGTGTGATACAATCTTCAGGGAAAATTGGCGGTTATATGTGGGGAAGTGATCGAAAACAGCTGATAATTGGTTGGGAAAGTTCGAAGGTTTATTTGGAAGATTAGAATTGAATTATTTTTTGAACCATTAAGATTTGTTTTTAAAAAGTTAAGTTTAATTAAGGAAAATCAAATAGATTTTAATGAAGTTGACTGCTTAAAGCGAAGCTCAACTTAACCATCTCAACTCATTAATTGAATCTTAATAGTTTAAAATTAAATATTGAAATTTAAAGATGAATTTATTCGAGGACATACAAGATTTCCCCATCAATATTCTTCCCAAAGACGGTGTCGCAGAATATTACGGAAAGATTTTTTCCGATGCTGAATGTGAGAAATATTATCAATATTTAATCAATCATATTCCGTGGGAAAATGATGAAGCGGTTATTTTTGGAAAACTGATCTATACCAAGAGAAAAGTTGCCTGGTTTGGTGAAAAAACATTTGAATATACTTATTCAAACCGAACGAAATATGCAAAACTCTGGACTCCCGAATTATTAGCCTTAAAACAAAAATGTGAAGAAGCTTCAGGAGAAACTTACAATTCATGTCTTTTGAATTTGTATCACGACGGAAGTGAAGGAATGGCGTATCACAGCGACGGTGAAAAAGATTTGAAGAAACACGGAGCAATCGCATCGTTGACTTTCGGAGCGGAGAGGAAGTTTTCTTTCAAGCATAAAATTTCTAAAGAAAGAATTGATATTTCATTGGAGAACGGAAGTTTGTTGGTGATGAAAGGAATAACGCAGGAAAACTGGCTGCATCGACTTCCGCCAACGACAAAAGTAAAAGCTCCGAGAGTAAATCTGACTTTTAGAACTATTGAGGAATAAGGTTTTTTTAACGCAAAGATTTATTTATAATCCTGTATATTTTTAGGGAGCAAAGAAAGAATCAACAAAGTTGATTTGAATAAGCGAATGTTTTATTCAAGCTTTGATCAGCGACTTGTCGCAATTCTTTGCTCCTTAAAATAATAAGCTTAATCTTAAAAACTTTGCGTTAAAAAGTTAGATTTTTTTTGTCTTGTTTACAGAATCTGCGTTATCTGCAAAATCTGCGAGAGAATAAAAAATAAAAAAGCTGTTCAAACCGAACAGCTTTTATCATTTATTTCAAAACCTCAACTTCAATCGAAGAATCTTCAAAAACTTTAATAAATGCTTTTGTGTAATCTTGTTTCGTAGCAAAATTTGGGTTGTCTAAAAATTTCTGAGGATTAATGGCGAAAAGCGGAAACCATGTTGAGGAAATTTGTATCTGGATTTTGTGCCCTTTCTTGAAAGTATGAACCACATCCTGCAGTCTGAAATTCACTGCTGTTTTTTGATTGGCAACTAAAGCTTCCCCTTTTTCTCTGGAGTTTCTGAATCTTGCAGGCATGATTTCACTTCTTACCATTTGATGATAATTTCCGTAGATCACGCCGTCTTTCTTTTCAGCAGGTTTAAAGTCTTCAGGATAAACATCAATTAATTTTACTGCGAAATCTGCATCTGTGGAAGTTGAAGCGATATTCAATTTAGCCATGATTTCTCCTGCGAAAGTAAGATCTTCCGTTAAAATATCGGTGGTGAAAGTCAAGACATCGGGTCTTCCGACAGCAAATCTTTGATCTTCAGACATGTAATTTCTTGGTGTAAATCCGTTAAAATCTTTCAGATTATCAGAACTTAAAACAGGATTGTTCGGATCACTATAATATTCTGAAAATCCTTGTCCTGAATTGTCTTTCAAAGTTCCGTTTGCTAAGTAAAAGCTAACTTTTTTAGCGTCTTTAGGAGGATACGTTGCAAATTCTCTCCATTCCTTTGCACCTGTATCATACATTAAAGCTTCCGGCAAACCGGCATTCTGTTTTGTGTTTCCTTTTAGATAATGATTGAAGAATTTTGTTTCAACATTTTTCTGATAATATGTTGCGATGCTGTCTCCGAAATAAATTTGATTGTGAAAATGTTTTCCATCTTCGCGTCCCCAACCTCCGTGAGAAAATGGTCCCATCACAATGGTGTTTTTAGCTTTAGGACTTGTTTTTTCAATGGTTTTGTAAATATTTAAAGGTCCTGAAAGATCTTCTGCATCAAACCATCCACCAACGGTCATTACAGCATGATTGATGTTTTTAAGATGTGGTAAAAGATTTCTTTTTTGCCAATATTCATCGTAATTGGGATGATTCATAATTTCAGTCATGAAGAAATTATCTTTATAATATTTTTCATATCCGTCTTTTAACGTTCCCATATCCCGGTAGAATTTTAGACCGTCTTCTGAAGTTTGTTTCACGAAAGTATCCATGTACCACGCTTTGTTTTCAGCTTTTGTTTTCTGAATTCCGAAAACCGGGAAGGTTCTGAAATACCCCATCATAAATCTTCCGTTATGTAGGAAATCATCGTTCCAGAAATCTGAAATTGGAGCCTGTGGTGAAGATGCCACCAAAGCCGGATGTTGCGCCAAAGTTCCTACCGCAGTGTAAAATCCCGGATATGAAGTTCCGAACTGACCGACTTTTCCATTGTTGCCTTTAATGTTTTTTACCAAATATTCTACCGTGTCGTAGGTATCTGTACTTTCGTCAACATCTTTCTTGGTTTTTCTCTCAACTTGTGGTGTCATATTGGTGAAGATCCCTTCACTCATGTATCTTCCGCGCACGTCCTGATACACAAAAATATATTTGTCTTTCATTAAAAACTGATTCGGGCCAATTCTCTGTTTGTATTCATTTTCACCGTATGGCGCAATACTGTAGCAGGTTCTCTGCATCAGAAAAGGATATTTATTTTTATTCGAAATATCTTTTGGAATATAAACTGCCGTAAATAATTTTGTTCCGTCACGCATCGGAATATAAAATTCCTGTTTTGTGAAATTGTCTTTTACATACGTGTCTTTTTGCTGGTTGTTTTGTGCAGTTCCTACAAAAAACAAAAACATCAACAACATTGAAAAGTAGTTCTTCATTGATAAAAATTTTGATGCTAATTTAATGATTAAATAGTTTTGGTTGTTATGGTTTTAAAAATGAAATGTTGGGCAATGAAAAAGACCGGAATTTCTTCTGGCCTTTTGTTGTTTTTGATTAACCTTGTCAAGGTTATTTTTACTCTGAATATTAACCTTGACAAGGTTTTACTATAATTTCTCTTCTGCTGGCGCAAGCGTCTCGCTTGTGTCCGCTTAACAAAAGGTACGAGCAAGATGCTCGCACCAGCTTAGGGGATTTTTATTCCTCTATTATTTATTTTCAATAAAATCAATAATCTCATTAACTATATTTTCCTTGATTTTATTTCTATCTTTAATATCATCACTTTTTAAAGTCCAGAATTCTTTTCTTTGATTAAAAGGAATTCTATTATGTAACATTTCAATTGTTGAATTTTTTCTCATTTGACTTCGTCCTGTAACAATAAAAAAATCAATTTTTGAAGACAAATTATTTGTAATAAGTTTAATTAAATCGGGATTTCCAAGTTTTTCTAAAATTTTTTCCAAATCTTTTGCTATATCACCTGGACTAATTATTATAATCAATTTTCCCTTTTTAATTATTACACCAATAAAATCCCACAAGCTTCCATCTTCTCCATACTTAAATTCAGTGATTTCATTGAACCCTAAATCAAATAATTTTGAATATTCGGATTTTTTTTTCAATTCTTCATATAGTTGCCCACAAGTTGTAGTTTTTCCACCATTAACTCCAGCTCTTACGATTATAAAATTTTCCATTTTTTGTTATTAGTTTAATTTTAGTAGTCTATTTTTATTAATACTTTTAGAGTTATTCAAACACATTAAAAGTAATATTTGTTTTCAAATATACAATTCCTTGCTTAATGATTTTTACGGTTTTCCTCATTCCTACAATAGAATAAAAAGCATTTAAACCAAAAAACTTCAATTTCCATTCAAACTCATCATACAAAGAGTCCAAACACCCATGTTTTTCCTCACAATCAATTTACATAAAGTCCAAACAGGGTTGTTTGTATTCAAAATCAATTGACATTGAATTGAAACAGGGTTGTTTGAACCTAAAATCAACATACATTGAGTATAAACAACAGTGTTTGTATTTAAATACAATTTATTTTATATTTGATAGAAGTAATTTTTAAATTATTAATAATAAAAACACATTTGACGTATGAAAATTTCACTACAAAGAGTGAGCACCAAAGATTTGGCGACGCTCACAGAAAGAACGATCACTGTTTCGACTTCCGGAAAATATCCGTTGTTGGCTAATCATCCTTTGATGAACGAGCTCACGACGCATTATGCAGATTATGATGCGGTGTATACCAAAAAATCTTTCAGCGGAAAAGGAAAAGATGTTGCAGCGGCAGATCACGACAGAGATGTTGCTTTCAGCAGCCTTAAAGCTTTTCTAAATGGATACCGACAGGTGTTTTCGGTGCCGAATTATCAGGATGCAGAAGACTTGTATCAGATTTTTGTGCACTATGGTTTAGACCTCGACCGGATGAGCTATTCTTCACAAACGGCTCAGATGAAAAAACTGATTGAAGAGCTGGAGTTTCCTGCAAATACTCAGAAAATCGCCAACCTGTCTTTATCTGTTGCTTTTGCTGAAATGAAAACCAGGCATGAATATTTTGAAGATATTTTTGAGGAGCAGACAGAAGCTAATGCAGGTCTTCGGCAAATGGAAAGTGCTTCATCAGTGCGCCGAAGTTTAGAAAAAACATTGAGATCTTATTTTAATATACTCAGTGCGATGAAAGAGGTTCCCGATTGGAAGGATGCTTACGCTGAGGTAAATGAATTGGTAAAAGCTGCAAAGAATTCATCAATTGACAGAAAGAAAAGTGCCGATGAACCTGAATAATAACTCGTTGTGCATTTGGTTCATTCTCGTCAGCTCGATTAGATTTTTCAAAAAGCGTATCGGAGAGTTTTTGATGGAAGCAGGTTTTGTGCTTCCGTTCACTGATTCTCGATACATTCTGATTTCATCGGACACTCGAATTGACGAATCTACAATGAAAATTTTTCGAGACGTACAATAATGGATTGAGCAAAATATTTTAAAACAAAAATAACCGGAAATATTCTCCAGTTATTTTTCAATAAATGATCGTATTTTATTTTACTTCTGATTTCTTTCCTGCAAACTTGTTAAGCTTCATGGTTAAAGAAAACATTACATAACGTTTTAGAATTAAATCTTCACGGTCTTCAAAATAAGTGTTGGTAATGGTACGTCTTACACTTTGGTTTTGATTAAGAACATCGTACACTTTCACCTTTGCAGTAAGCTGTTTGTTAAAGAATGAATATCCCAAACTGGTGTTCCAGAAGTAGAAATCTCTTTTGAAGCCGGGCGCAATGTTTGACGTTGTGTTGTATTCAAAATCATTTCCAAAAACAAGTTTACTTTTAAAAACATAATTGGTCAGCTCCATCTTTAAAATCTGATTGCTGGTTTTTACATTTCCAACGCTGTAATTTTTGTATTCTGAGAAATTGTAACCCAAAGAATAAGATGGTTTGATGGTGATTTTATCTTTTAATTCATACGTAAAGTTGAAGCTTGGATTGATGCTGTATGTTTCGCTGGTAAACTGATCTGCATTGATGAAGCCTCTGTTGTAACCATAATTCATATTAAATCTTGGGCTTAAAATCAGTTTATTCTGTTTCCATTTGAATGTCTTAGAAAAACCACCACCCAGGTTTACATATTTGTTTCCGCTGACGTTGGCGTACGTTACAAACTGCTTCCCAGAGTCGTCGTAGTAAGAATAGTTGGTCACATCATTATTATAGTAATTGAAACTTAAGTTCATATAATAATTCATGTTCTTCACGATATTATAATTGCTGTAATAAATGTACGTAGAGTTTTGCCATTTGTTTTTTAGTTCCGGATTTCCACGATAGCTCACCAAAGGATTGATGTTGTCTGTAAACGGACTCAACTGTTCTGCTGTCGGAATTGAGAAGTCGCCATTATTATAAATACTCAGTCTTTTGTTGTCTGAAAACTGATATTGAAAATTCATATTAAAGCTCGGCAATGTAAAACTGTTTTGCAGATTGTATTGTTGGTTATTGAAAAACGAGTTCACATTCATATCTGTAATATCTACACTTGCCGATGCCCAAAAGTTGATTTTCTTTTTATTGAGTTCATAACTTATTTCAGGGCTGAATTGATTAATTTTTTGACTCATCGTATTCGACAAGGCATCGTTGTAATCGGAATACTGTCCGTTACTCAAATTAAAATCATTGACGTCTCTTAAGTTTCTGCTCAATTTATTTTCGTACGTCAAGTTTACAGTTATATTCGATGAATCAGATATCGGTTCGGAATATGCAGTGGTAAATCGATATCTATTGGTTTGATTTTTTGTTTTGGAAAGCTGATTTCTTATATCATTCGGATCTGTGGTTTGATAGAAAATCGTTGAAGATGTATTGGTATTTTCTTTTTTTGATTCTGAAATCGTGGTGTTCATATTAGCAGAAATCACACGTCCTTTTTTCTTAAATTTTCTTGAGAAATATAGATTTGGCGAGAAATTATTGTTTTCTGATTTATTGCTTGTGTAAGAATCACTTTCGTTAAGAAGTAAATTATCTCTTAAAGTAGATGATTTTGAATTGTTAAAACTAAAACCTTCCATTCTGGAAAAATTGGGTGAGAAATAAATATTGGTAAGCGTATCAATTTTAATTCTAACTGAGGTGTCAAAATTATATTGTTGCGTTTCGTTTTCACCATTGTTTTCAGAGTTGGTCTTTAAAGTAAAATCAGGAAGTAATGTTGTTCTGGAAACTTTAGATCTTGTTTCTAAATTATTATTGATGTGCATTAAACTTAAAGTTTCCAAATCTGAATTTTTATCAAATTTATCGCTGTAGTTAAAACCGATTGTTGTGCTTCTCTGGATTCCTTTCGTATTGTTTCCGCCTTGTGTGTAATAGGTGTTTCCGCCGTCTGTAATCACAGATCCGCCTTGCATAATCCACGAATTTCTGCCGTGTCCCATACTGTCGAAAACCTCATCATTAGAAAATCCCTGAGAATTGATATTATTTGACGAAGCCAAAAGGCTGATTTTGGTATCTTTTTTAAAATAACTTAAAAGCAAACTGCCTTCATAGCGTTCATCAGAACCGTAACCAGCTGTTAAGCGTGATAGTAAGCCTTTGTTTTTCTTTTCGTCAATATTAAAATTAATGGTTGTATTATTTGATTTCGCAGCTTTTCCACTCAATTCCTCTTCCTTGGTTTTTGTAGTAGTAAACTGAATATTTTTAATAATATCAGCCGGAAGATTCTGCAATGCTATTTTCCCGTCTTTATCGAAGAACGGTTTTCCGTTGATCATTATTTGATCGACTTCTTTTCCGTTAACGGTTATTTTTCCGTCATTGCTAATTTCAACTCCCGGAATTTGCTTTAAAAGTTCTTCAATTTTACTGTCCGGTCGCACTTTTATGGCCGAAGCATTAAATTCAATGGTGTCTTTTTTAATTTTAACAGGCGAAGCTGTAATCTTTACTTCTTCAATATTTTGAAAAGAGTTTTTTTCAAGTTCAATTTCTCCCAGCGGAACCGATTGGTTAATTATATCAAAACTTTTTGAATACGATATGTATTTATCAGCTTCAATTTTCAAAATAGTTGATTCGGAGAGCTCATCAGTTTTCAGAGAAAATTTTCCTTCACTGTTAGTCGGTGTGTAATTGACAATAGAGGAATCTTTTTGTTTCAGTAAATAAACGGTTACATTTTCAATTGGTTTCTTTTCAAAGTTTAAAACTTTTCCGTCTATGCTAAATTTTTGTGCATTTAGTAATAAATTGCTGACTACAAAGAACAGTAACCAAATTTTTTCTCTCATTATTGATGTTTAAGTCGCAAAAGTAACAAAAAAAACATCCCAATAATGGGATGTTTCGTAATTTTTTAAACTAAAGTTAAAAATTATGCCTTCAAATATCTTGAGTAGGCATAACCTTCCTGTCCATCGGCAGTTTTTACTTTCCACCAATCGTCTGAAGTTTGCTCAACTAAAGTTACAGAAGCACCTTTAGCCGCTTTTCCTACAACAGCAGCTTCAGTAGAAGGCTCTTGTCTGATGTTTAGATTAGAATCTTCAGTAGCTACTGTAAGATTTGCACCTGCTGCAAGACCTGCAACCTGTACATCAATATTAATATCAGTTGCAGAATAGGTAGAGTCAATGGTACCTAGAGCGTTCCAGACTGCGTCTTTTGCAGCGGTATTTGATGCATTTCCGGAAACATAAAGAATGCCATCCTGCTCCTGAACCTGAAGATTAGAAACTCCTGCAGACTGAGCAGCAGCAACTACGCTTGAATATTTATCTTGTAATGTGCTCATCTTTGATTATTTTACAACTAAGTTATTATTATATTTTCCAACTTTTAAAGCATCTACAGATTCTTTAATTTTTCTCGCCTGAATAGCAGATACATTTCCTGTAAGCGTTAATTCTCCGTTTACAACTTCTACTTTTACAGAAGGGAAATCTTTCACTGCATCCTGCACTTTTTGCTGAATCATAGGATCTACAGCAGATGCAGTTTCTACAGGCGGTGGTGGTGGAGCAACCTCAACAGTTGCCATATCATGTACATCTTTTACTCCTTTTATTTCTTTAAGAGATTTTATAGCAGCGTCTTTTTCAGCCTGAGTTGCAAAGGTTCCGCCAAGATGGGCAACGCCTTCTTTCACTTCGATAGTCGCAGTAGGACTAGCCGCAATAATAGTTGTTGCCTGCGTCTGAAGATCAGCGTCAGAAACTTTCTTTTTACACGAAATAGCTCCAAATGATATTGCCAAAGCTAAGGCAGACATTGTGATTGTTTTTTTCATAATTAAGATAATTTAATGTTTTCGTTAGACTCAAATGTAATAATAAAATCTATACCAATTATCTAAAAAAATAATAATTATACAAAAATTGGTCTTTTAAGTTTTTCATAATGTGTGGTTTAATTTCAAAATAATTAAATTCTAAGCGCTTGTAAACAAACTTTTATCCACAATTATAAAACTATTATATTTGTGGCAATTGATAATAGATATGAAAGGACAAAACAAACTATTTATTGCCATCATTGTTTCACTTATTTTGGGTGTAGCAATCGGAGGCTTCGTTCATTTACAGTATCCTGACAGCGCAGAGCCGTTTTCAAAAAACATAAAACTCCTGGGAACTATTTTCATCAGACTGGTTCAGATGATTATTGCTCCTTTGGTCTTTACAACTTTGGTGGTGGGAATTGCCAAAATGAGCGATATTAAAATGATTGGTAGAGTAGGATCAAAAGCAATGCTTTGGTTTATTTCTGCATCTCTTGTTTCTCTTTTCATCGGTTTGATTTTGGTAAACTGGCTTGAACCGGGACATGTAACCAAACTTCCGATACAGGATGCTGCTTCTGCCGAAGAACTTTTAAAATCGAGCAAAGGGTTTTCAATGGAAGATTTTGTAAAACATGTTGTACCTAAAAGTATTTTTGAAGCTTTTGCGACGAACGAAGTACTTCAGATTGTCGTTTTCTCGATTATGTTTGGAGTTGCTTTAGCTAATTTGGGAGACGAATATGCGCAGCCTGTTATTAAATTATTTGATGTGATTGCACATGCGATTCTAAAAATGGTAGGTTATATCATGTGGTTTGCACCGCTTGGTGTGCTAGGTGCAATCGCAGCCGTTGTAGCGACGAATGGTTTTGAAATCTTTAAAGTATATGCCATTTATCTAAGAGACTTTTTCTTTGCGATCGCTGTTTTGTGGCTTGTTTTATTGATTGTAGGATATTTAATCTTAGGAAACCGTCTTTTCGAATTGTTAAGAAGAATAAAATCACCTTTGTTAATTGCTTTTTCCACCACAAGTTCGGAAGCTGTTTTCCCTAAACTGGTTGAAGAATTAGAAAGATTTGGCTGTAACAATAGAGTGGTGTCATTTATTTTACCTTTAGGATATTCATTTAATTTGGATGGAAGTATGATGTATATGACATTTGCTTCGATCTTTATCGCTCAGATTTACGGAATTGAAATGTCTATCGGACAACAGATTACAATGCTTTTGGTATTAATGTTGACATCAAAAGGTATTGCCGGAGTTCCAAGAGCTTCACTGGTAATTATCGTTGCCACTTGCTCCATGTTTGGAATTCCACCGGAAGGAATTGCTTTGATTCTTCCTATCGATCACTTCTGCGATATGGCGAGAAGTATGACCAATGTTTTAGGAAATGCTTTAGCAACGTCTGCCGTTTCAAAATGGGAAGGGCAGCTTGATAATCATGGGGGAGATATGTAGTTGATGGTGAAATGTCAATTTAACTTCGCTAGTGAAAATGTGAATTATTAATGTGAAATTCACAAGCAAGGCGAATTCACAATTGACAATTCATTCTTTATAAATTTATTTAGCTTAGGCTAATGAATGGTCAATAGTGAATTTTTAATCTTCATTATTGACCATTTTTTTATTTGAAGCTTTATCCCGCTTTCCATTATATCTTTTTGGTTACGGGTTCCGCTTCGCTCCACCCGCCACCAAAAAGGATGTCATTTCAATCGGGGCTAGGGTTGCAGTCGTTATTTTCATTATAGAAATAACCACAAACTTTGTCATTCTGAAAGAATCCAAGCATAAATCTTTTCATTTTTTCTGATACTATAATTAAGATTTCTCCAGAATGATCAATATTATATTCCTTTGCTGAGTGGAACGCCTTTGCGAACGGAAAATATTTTCAAACATTTTAAAAAAATCTTTGCGATCTTTGTGTTTAAAAATAGATTCTTCAATCCACTGCGTTTCTTTCAGAATGACAAACGTATGGAAGTTAAAAACTTAGAATATGAATTTACAAAATCATAAAAATCTAATTCAGGAAAACGGTTTCACAGTAATTAATAACATTTTTTCAGAAGAAGAAATTGAAGAAATCAGCAAAGTCATTCAGAATATTGATACTTCAAAAGAAACGTTTAGAAAATCTGAAGATCTTTTTGCAATCAGACAGTTTTTAAAGGAAGTTCCCGAAGTAAAAGATTTGATTTTTAATAAAAATTTAAAAACGATCATTAAAGAAATTTTTGGCGATAATTATTTTGTGGTTAAAAGTATCTACTTTGATAAACCCGAAAAATCAAACTGGTATGTTGCGTATCATCAGGATTTAACGATCTCTGTCGATAAAAAAATAGATTTAGAAAACTTTGGACCTTGGACGACCAAACAGAATCAGTTTGCCGTGCAACCGCCTTTAGATATTCTTGAAAATATCTTTACCATCAGAATTCATTTGGATGAAACCGATGAAAATAATGGCGCTTTAAAAGTTGTTCCAAAATCCCATTCAAAAGGAATCTGCAGACCCGAAACCATCGATTGGAGTTTAGAAACAGAAAATATCTGCAACGTAGAAAAAGGTGGGGTTATGATTATGAAACCTTTGCTTCTTCACGGCTCTAACAGAACAACAAACGGAAAGAAAAGAAGAGTAATTCATATAGAATTTTCAGATAAAGAATTGCCGGAACAATTATGTTGGTCGGAGAGGATGAATTAATCCGAGGCTGATGAAAAGAATAATTTTAATTATACTATTTTTGTTTTTTTATTCATGTAAAAAGAGCAACAATCAGTTTTTTGTGTCTGAAGAAATATATAATATCGTATTACAGAATGTTAAGGATGAGAATTTAAAGGATGAAAGGTTGAAATTCTTTTATGTTTTTAGTAGGCAAGATACATTGATTGTTCTGGCTACCTCAAAAGAAAATGAAATTTTCCCAATAGATAGGATTAATAAACTGGGTGCATTTAATTATCAAAATAATAAAGTTATCGTTGCCGAATCTTACAATCCAAAATATAATATTGTCAAAATAACCAATGCTCTTAATAATGATTTTATAAATGATAAAAAAACAAAAGGATCATTTGATGAGGATATTCAATATGGTTCTATTTATAAAATGACAACTCCCACAACTATCAATTTAATAAAGAAAGGGAGTCTTAAAGAATTTTTTGCTGAATAATATTACACCCATATTTATTAATAAGTCCTCATTATTAAATACTGTCTTTTGCTAATTATTCAGATTCAAAAAGAATAGAAAAATCTGTAAGATAAAAGAAACAAAAAACCTCTTCCAAATCGGAAGAGGTTTTTATTATTTTTAAATTTAAACTTACTACTTCACAGAAATCTCATCCACAAAAACATAAGCTTCACCACCTGCACCTTGATGCCATTCCGGAAGTTTACCGAAGTGATACGCTTTTACTTTTACATATCTTGCTTCAGTTGGAAGAACCGTTGTTCTGAAATCTTTTACTTGAACATTAGTATCTTTAGGATCGATGTGATTCTCTAAAGTTTTAAGAAGGATAAATGTTTTTCCGTCCATGGAAGCGTAATATTCCACTTTTTTAGGCATTAAGATCCACGCTCTGCTGTCTTGTAAATAGGTTGACGAAATTTCGTTGATCTGCTGTGGAGATTTAAAATCAATTATTGCTTCCACGGTTTGACCTTGGTAACCTTGCCATTCACCTTTTCTCCAGTTGGTGTCACCGTTGATTCCATCGATAATTGCCAGTTTTCCACCGGCTGTATATTGCGGATTTACTGTTGCATTAATCGTTACATCCCAATGGTTTGGTCTTCTGTTGAAGTTGGCTGTTGTAATTCCGCTTTTTTCACCATTTCTTTCAGCATAAGTAGAAACCTGTGTTGTTTTGTTAATGGTAAATGGTTCCTTATAGACTTTAAAAGTTTTCCTCACGTTGGCATCATTTTCATCCAAAGTCATGTAATAAATTTTGTCTTTTTCATTTAGTGGAGTGATTTTTACCTGAGTTGTAAACTCAAAAAGACGATCTGCGCTAATGATTGGCGAAGCAGTTTGTTCTGCATATTTCATGTCTTTAACCGGTTTTACATTTTCAAAACCTAAATATTTAAGCTCACTTTTCGGAGTGTTTTTAGTGATGGTTCTTGTTGTTCCGTCTTCTAAATGTAATTTAACCTCATCAAAATAAGGCGTTACCGTTTCCCATTCAGGTTTCCCCGGAGTTACGGAATAAATTCCCATTGAGCTTAAAATAAACCATGCGCTCATTTGTCCGCAATCTTCATTTCCAATCAAACCATCTGGAGTATTTTTGTAGAAGTTGTCAAGAATAAATTTGATTTTCTCTTCTGTTTTCTGAGGTTTATCAACGAAATTATAAAGATAAGCGATGTGATGACTCGGCTCGTTTCCTTGTGCGTATTGGCCGATCAATCCGGTAATATCTACCTGCTCTCTGCCTGTTGTTTTATCTGAAGCCGAGAAAATAGCATCAATGAATTGTTCAAATTTTTCTTTTCCGCCATGAGCCTGAATCAATCCTGGAATATCCTGCGGAACGAAATATGAATAATGCCAGGAATTTCCTTCCGTATAATTATTGTTAACTTCACTTGGGTCAAAAGGCTCGTACCAGTTTCCGTTTTTTCTTGCCTGCATAAAGCCGTTCGCTGGATTGTAAAGATTTTTCCAGTTCTGTGAACGTTTCATGAAGTATTCGTAATCTTCTTTTTTGTTTAAAATTTTTGCCATTTGAGCGATACACCAGTCGTCATAAGCATATTCTAACGTTTTAGAAACACTTTCATGCTCGTCATCAATGCTGATATAATTTTTCTGTTTATAAGCATTTAAACCAAAAATATCCTGCATCGCTGAATTTTTTGCGGCTTCATAGGCTTTTTCATAATCAAAACCGGTGATTCCTTTTGCCATGGCGTCTGCAATTACAGAAACACCGTGATAACCAATCATACATTCAGTTTCATTAGAAGCCAGTTCCCAAACCGGAATTCTTCCGCCCTGCTCACGCTGTTTAATGAAAGTATTTATAAAATCAGCTGTCCTTTTTCTGTCGATTAAAGTCATTAAAGGATGCGCGCCTCTGAAAGTATCCCAAAGCGAGAAAACAGAATAATATCCGAAATCATTTGCCGTGTAAAATTTATTGTCTCTTCCGCGGTATTTTCCGTCAACATCCATATTGATATTCGGTTGCGTGAAAACATGGTACATTGCGGTGTAGAAAATTGCCAGTTTGTTTTTATCGTCAGATTTAACTTCAATTTTTGAAAGTTCTTTATTCCAGTCTGTAACCGCTTGATTTTGAATTTCATTGAAATCATTAGACTTACCTTCTGCTAACATGTTTTTTGCTGCTCCTTCGTAACCTGTCGGAGAAATCGCCACTTTTACACTGATTTTTTCACCTTTTTTTACTGCTGAGGTAAATGCTAAAGCTAATTTAGTTCCCGAAAAAGTATTGTTTTCGTTTTTACCGTTAAAGCTTTTACCGGAAATTTTCATTGGTTTTGAAAACTCAATTCTAGCATAAATGTATTGGTTGGTTGCCCAAGCTTCACTTCTTCTGAAAACCTCAATTGTTTTGCTGTCAATTATTCTTACTTCACCTTCCAGAAGTTTATCTCTGTGATTTAAATCTAAAATAATATTAGCATTTCCAGCTTTGTTGAATTTATATTCGTGATAACCGACTCTTTTTGTCGTTGTTAAACGAACGTCGATATTGTCTTTGTCTAATTTAACGGAGTAAAATCCAGCAGTTGCTTTTTCGTTCTTATGAGAAAATTTTGATGAATATTCTTTGGGAGTCAAACCCGGTTTCCCCATTGTCGGCATCAACATAATGTCTCCGTAATCTGAAACTCCTGTTCCGTTCAAATGGGTGTGAGAAAATCCGTAGATCACAGAATCTGAATAATGATAACCGCTGCAGCCGTCCCAACTTCCGTCAATTCTCGTGTCCGGAGAAAGCTGAACCATTCCGAAAGGTACAATGGCACCCGGAAAAGTATGACCGTGACCGCCCGTTCCTATAAAAGGATTTACATACTGCGAATAATTTTGTGAAAATGAATTATGAGCAATTAATCCTAAAAGAACGAATAATATTTTTTTCATGGATATAAATTAAAATCGCCCCTAAAATACATAAATTTTAGGTTAGCAAAAGAATTTATCTATCAGCATGTTTATTGATTCTAAATAGCTAAAATTTCCGTAAATTTGTGCTCAATTTATATTTTTATGTTGACTAAAGAAAAGATTCAGGATTTCCTTAAAGAAATTGAAGTTGATGACTTGGTGTCTAATTTTCAAGTGATGGGGAATGACGTTTATATAGATATGACAGCGCATTCACCGGCAATGCACGAAAAGAAAAAGCTTGAAGCAGCAATGAAGCAGGCTTTTGCAAGTGAATTTGGCGAAGAGATTAATTTGAAACTTAAAATAGTTTCTCCGGAGCCAAGTGAGGTTCAGCTGAGCCAGATTAAAGGAAAGCAAATCCCTGGAATTCAAAATATTATTGCGATCGCATCCGGAAAAGGAGGTGTTGGTAAGTCTACCGTTGCTGCAAACCTTGCGGTAACGTTAGCAAAAATGGGCTTTAAAGTAGGTTTATTAGATGCCGATATTTACGGGCCATCTGTTCCTACAATGTTTGATACAGAAGGCCAAAAGCCAATTTCTGTTGATGTAAACGGAAAAAGCATGATGAAACCTATCGAAAATTACGGTGTAAAGATGCTTTCTATCGGATATTTTTCAGGAGCAAATCAGGCGGTCGTTTGGAGAGGCCCAATGGCTTCAAAAGCATTGAACCAAATGATCAGAGATGCAGCTTGGGGAGAATTAGATTTCTTATTAATCGACCTTCCTCCGGGAACGGGTGATATTCACTTGTCGATTATTCAGGAAGTTCCGGTAACAGGAGCTGTGATTGTAAGTACACCTCAACATGTTGCTTTAGCGGACGTTAGAAAAGGAATTGCGATGTTTAATATGGAAAGTATCAACATTCCTGTTCTTGGATTGATAGAAAATATGGCCTATTTTACGCCGGAAGAGTTACCTGACAATAAATATTATATCTTTGGAAACCAAGGAGCGCAATATTTAGCTGAAGATTTAAATATTCCTGTTTTAGGAGAAATTCCTTTAATTCAGAGCATCAGAGAAGCAGGTGATGTAGGAAGACCGGCAGCTTTGCAGGAAGGTTCTAAAATTGCCGAAATTTATACCGAAACTGCGAAAAAAATGGTTGAGAGTTTATTAGAAAGAAATAAATTTCTTCCGCCAACTGAAGCCGTAAAAATTTCAACAATGGCTGGTTGCTCACCAAAAAAATAATTAAAAATAATTTCAAATACATTTTTGAAAACCAAACCCAAATATGGAGACAAATACAACACACGAAGACACTGTAACCCGAGTAATGGAGGCTCTGGAAAGCATTCGTCCGTTTTTGAATAAAGACGGCGGTGATATTGAGCTTTTGGACGTAAAAGACAATACTGTTTTTGTAAAACTTTTAGGTAACTGTTCGGCCTGTTCTCTTAATTTCTCAACATTGAAATTAGGCGTAGAAAACAGCATCAAACAACATGCTCCTGAAATTGAAAAGGTAGTAAATGTAGAGTAAAAAATACGACAATATATTTTTTGAAGGCAGATCTTGAAGGTCTGCCTTTTTTTTAGTAGAAAAATGTTGGGTACAACCTTGTCAAGGTTATTATTCACCTACTGATTAACCTTGACAAGGTTTTATCTAAATCAGTAGAGGCGAGCTTTAACCCGTTTAAAAATTTAAGAATTCATTTAGCTTTAGCCAAAATTTATTGCAGGTTTATTTTAATGTCGAAATCTTCAAATGTTTGCAAAACTTCATTGAATTTAGATTTAAAAAGCTTCTTGCTTTTCTGATGGTTTTTCCAAGTTAATTCTTTAATTGAAATAACTCCAAAATCTCCTCTCAAACAATCGTAAAGAGCCGGAATATTTCTTCCAAAATATCCTGCAACTCCATTGATTTCTTCACCAAGTGTACAAAAGAACTCATCAATATTATTAAAATGATCTCCGTTGATTTCTATTATTAAGTTTTCTTTTGAAGGCTCAGTATTCATATTGTTTAAAGCAAAGACTAACCAACCCTGTAATTCATTCTTTTGAAAACTTTTCCAAATGTCTCTAGCATTAATTTGGTTATTGATCTTCATTTTCCATGCTTTATAATAACCTTTTGGTTGATGCCAAACATATCCACTCAAGCTGAGATTATTCTTCTCTGATTTTGAAATTTTAATATTACTGATGAATGTTCCTGTAATAATCGAATTATTCTGATCTAAAAGATAAATAGAACCTTGGTTGTCAGAATTGGCAATCGATTTTTCTATTTCTAATTTTAATCGCGCTGGATTTTCCACATTAATTAGCCTAAGTTTGCGAAAACCAAAATTGGTTTTATTGCTTTCGAGATTTTTCACATCTTCAATTAGAGAAATGATTTGTGGTTCTTCGAGTGTATCAAGTGCGAATGCAAACATAATATAAGTTGAAAATTAAAAGTAATGATTTTCTATCAAAAAAGCCCCGGAAAAATTCCGAGGCTACAAAAGTAAATTATTAAGTAAAAAAATTATTTAACGATGAATCTCTTCACTTCACCTTCTGAAGTTTTAATTAAATAAACTCCGGTGTTTAGTTTTGAAGTATCAATGGTTAATGCGTTTTTCTCTTTTCCAAGAAGTTTACCGCTCATATCGTACAACTCATAACCTTGAGCTCTGTTGAAATAAAGAGTATTTCCTTTGTTTACAGGATTCGGGAAGATGTTGAAGGTTGACTTTTCTTTTTTTACTTCACCGGTTGCTAATGTTGGAGAAAGTACTACTTCGTACATTGATAATGTTCCGCTGATTTCGTTGGCAACGATAACGTAACCTTTTCCGTTATTCATATTTGCGGGAGGAATGTAGGTGATTCCTTCCGGACCGTTGTCTCCACCAAATGCAGAAGTCATTCTTGAATGTTTGTAATCTGTAAAGGTTACATTGTTTGGATCGGTTACGTTGTAAACCATCACACCGCCTGTTCTTTCCAAAGTGATGAAGGCAAAAGTTTGTCCGGCAATAGTTCCTAAAGTTACGCCTTCTGGTTCCGGTCCTTTTGCGCGACTTCTGCTTTTTGCTCCGTTGGCTTCGTTATCCGCATTGAAAATCAAAGGATGATTGGCTGCAATATATCTTTCAAATCTGTCTCCACTGTCGTAAACGATTTGTTTGGTATCTGCATTGAAAATAGAGAAAGATCTTGCTCCTAAAGCATGAATTTCTTCAAAATCTGTGTCTCCGTCTGTATTTCCGTTTACATTGGTCACTCTGAACCTTCCTAAATTATGCGAAGCTTTTAAAACAGAAGCATTCGGGAAAATGGCTGAGTCTAAAGTATATCCATTCGCTCCAACTGTTGTTCTTTCGCTGAATCCGCCTAAGTCTTTTTCGTCACCTTCGTTTGCGGTAACCAGATAATTGGTGTTTCCCACTTTGAACGAAGCCATTGCATCGGGATTGTAATACGTTTTTACAGGCCAGTTGGCAATCAAAATTTCGCCGTTGTTGTCTGAAGCATCAAAACCGTTTCCTGGAAGATTCATATCTTTTTTGCCTAATCCCCAAATATTTCCTAAAGTATTGTTGCTAAGATTAACTTCGATAATTCCGTTGTTTTCCTGACAAGAAACCCATGCTTTCTGGCTGTCTGGGCTTATGGCAATATATTCAGGCTCAAGATCCTGAGCCAAAGTGCTTGTAGATTTTACTTTTCTTCCGCCTGAACTGATAAATGCAGCTTCCTGGCTGTTGTAACCTGTAAAACCAAGTGTGGTAACATTTGATTGAGTTAAATTATTAATTCCACCTGAAATATCGATAATACTGATTGAGCCTTCAGGGTCTACCGTATAAGCATCGTTTGGTTCACCTTCATTTGCGGTCATTACTTTTGTTCCGTCTGGAGTAAATGTGATCATATCAGGTAAAACTCCTACGGTGACTTGTTTCAGGAAGTTTCCGTTGATGTCGAAGAAAACTACCGATCCGTTTTGTTGTGCGTTTGTTCCGTTTGGTGAGGCTACAGCAACGAGTCCGTTTTTCACGGCGATGCTTGTAATTCCACCATAAGGAGTCATATTCACGGTGTTGATTACTGACGGAGCTAATGGATTAGTGAAATTAATGATATCAAAAACGTCTGTTAAAGAACTGATTGTAAACAATTTTTGAGTTGCAGGATCATGAACTACAATTTCTGTAGAACTGTTATTATTTCCGGAAGGATCAAAACTTCCTATGTAATTTAATGTAATCTGATTAGAAGGAACGGGAGCCGCTTTATCATTATCGATAATATAAACGGTAGAAGTAGTGTCTCCGGTAATCGTTGTTCCTACAGGATTTTCTAATCCTAAAACAAAATATTCTGCCTGTTGCTCTTCTAAAGTATCATCAATGATCGGGATATTTACGGTAACGCTTGTTGTGGAAGGAGTGATGTTGATTGTCTGACTTGTAAATGTAAAGTCACTGCTGTTTGCGGTGTTGAAAGAAGAAGGTTTTGCAACCAAATTTGCAGTTGCATTGGAAGGATTGGTCACATTTATTTTAAATGCTAAAGTTCCTGCGTTTTCATTAACCTTAATTAAAGTTTTATCTAAAGAAATACTTGTTCCTGCTGTTGTGAAAATACTAGAAGTTGCCGTAGTTACTTCGTTGTCGCTTGTATCTTCTACCATATTTGGTTTTAAAGCTAAATAATAAGCCTGATTCGGAACTAAACCTCCTGTAGGAATTACCGTAATTGCATTGTTGGCAAAAGTTGTAGTAAACGGAACTGCATTTCCCGTGGAGTTTCCTAAACGTAATTCAACTAAACTTTGTGCATTTGCAGAAGTAATCACAGAATTATCGATTAATCTTACGTTTTCGTTAAATGTAATCGTAGGATTTACCGTTGTAGAAGCATTATTGACGTTGTTTGCAGGTAAATAAGCAACGGTTGGTGGAGTAGTATCGGTTCCGCCAACTGAAGTTGCATCCAGTGTGAAATTATCGAATCTGTTATTTCCAACAGCTCCGCCACCGCCTTGAGTAAATTCTACTTTTAATTTAAAATTAGGGTTATTTGAAACTCCTGCCACATTCGAAAAATCAAATGTTATGAGTTGTGGATTGGCGTCTTGTGAAGTAACCGTTTGATACGGGACAAAAGTAGTTCCGTCTAAAGAGTAAGACCAATTTTGATTTCCTGCACCCGAACCAGATCTTCTTGTAGAAAATTTTACAACAACATTATTATATCCGGTTGTTGGCAAATTAAATTGCACATTTCCGTTGATAGGATAATTGTATCTCAAATGCGTTCCGGAAGCATCTCCGTTTCTTGCATTTAAATTATCTACATTAAAGTTTTGTGATGTTCCACCAGCAAAATCTATGAAGGTATCTGTACTTCCTGTTCCTGTAGAAACAGCGGTAATCGAACCATTCAAAAGTGTTGATGTAGGTGCTGTAATGGCGGAAACAGATGCATTATTATTAAAATTCCAATAGTGAACTAAAGTGCTTTGCCCTGAAACTGCGCCGTGAAATAAAGCAGCAATAGGTAATAAGCCTCTCAAAAGGTATTTGTTTTTCATTTTTACTCAATTATAGATTTGTGCAAAAATGAGGTTTGAAAGTTGTGAGGCTTTTAAGCGAATTTTAAGATTTGGTTAATAATTTGTTCTTATTGTGGAGATTCTTTAATAAATTGTTAATTATGAGAAAATTTCTTATCGTATTATTAAAGATCAATTGAAAAATTGCTGTTATAAACAGTGTCTTTATTTAATTTAGGGTAATTGCATAAAGCTTGCTCCGATCACTTTCAATGTGCCGTCGAAACGTTTCCAAACTCTAAAATATCTAAATTTTCCTTCAATTGGTGTTTCCATCATTTTTCCTTTCGCTGTCATTGTAACAATGGAAAGTGCGGTATCACCCGATATTTTAATATCGTCAATTTCTGTTGAAGCTTCTTCAATAATCATTGTTTTCGCTTTGTGTGAGTTGAGATCTATTTCTTTAGTTACAATTTGCCCTGTCGGTGAAACAGCAATCAAATCATCATGTAACAGTTGGTCAAGTAAATCAACATTGCTTACACGTTGAGCCGAAAAAAGCTTGTTTTCCGCTTCAACAACATTTTCTCTCGTAATTTCTGTATTGTTCATTTTGTTATTTATTGGCATTTAATATTGTTGATAATGTTTTCAAGGAGTGCTATGTTACGGAAATTGAGGCGCAATCTCCATTTAGGAATTTTCACCAAGAACTTTTATACTTCGGTCATTTGTCCGTCTCGCTTTTCCATTCATGTTCAATGTTTGTCATTAATAATGCGTTGTCAAAAGTTACCGAACCTTTTGGGAAAATTTCTTCGTTTTCAAAAAAGCTAGATTTTACTTTCAAAACATCAAGTGGCCTAACTTCCCACTTATATGCTTTCAATCTAAGTCCGTCAAATTTATCTTTGTTTGGTGAGTAACCAAGGTCGCCATTTTCAAAAAAGTAAGAAGCGTTATCTAATGTTTCAAAAATAGATGTATCGCTAAACAACTTTGTTTCAGTGGCATCAATTAGTATTTCAGTACCGTCCGAACTCTTAAAGTCAATATGATAATTTCCTTTTTCCTCTTCTACATTAAATTTTGCGTGATAGTGTCTTCCAGGAAATATTCGTCCGCCAACCCATGTATTTAATTTTAATGAAGTGTCTCTGCGAGGAATGTAAACTCCTGATTTGGTCTCACCGTTTTCGTCCCATTCTACCGCAATTCTGTGAGCACCATTTTCAGAATTTACTCCAATGAAGTCAGGTAGACCTTTTGGTTTTATGTTTTTCAGTCTGATTAAGCAAATTCCAACGATAGCTTTGTCCTTATAAATTTTTGGTTTAAAAGGAAATGGAATAATCTTCTCCACAGATTTTGGATCAGCTGTAAAATTGATTAAAATTCTTCGATCTATATATCCGTGGATGGTTGGGATTTTCATTGTTGTGACGTTTTTTTTGTATCATTAATTATGACGATTCGGAACGGGTTTCAGGCGGGTTTTTAATAAAAGTTCAATAGAATTATTACTGCTGCTGAACCTTTCGCAAGTGTTTTGTAGAAGTACTTTTGCCCCGCTATTGCCAAACCCCTTGTTATCCGAAGTTTTTCTATTTAATTTCATTCCATTTATATTTTATAAGCAAATATCTGTGACTTGCTTCTTTTAGGTCTGTATCTTTTGGTACTGGAATTCCTTGTTGTATTATTGAATCATTTTCATTTGGAGAAAAAATCGGCAGGTCATATCTTTCTATCAAAAGACCTGTCACTTTAGCACTTTTAGTTTTTTTTTCAGTATAAAATCCCTTGGGCCAACTATGCATTTCGTCCATCCAAATTTGTTGTCCGTTTTCTAATATCAATGCTGCTCCTAGCTTCATATTTACTGTTTTGCCAATAAAAGTTACATTCTTTCCAAGGAGTTGTTTTATTTCGTCACTTTTTGGATTGCCAACCTTTGAACAAGCAAAAATCCAAAATATTTGGAAAAGCAAAAATCTTTTGATATATTTCATTGTACGGTTTTTTTTTAATATCCTGCTAATGGTTTAGTACTTTGCGTTCGGGCGGGAAATCGAAGCATAAAAGCCGATATTATTATTAAAGTTTAATTTGAAAACTGTCGTTGAATTTTGTACTTCAGCCCTCGTAAAGCAAAACCCATGTTAGCAGCTTCCAAGTTGTTGCTCCTAATCTAGTTGTGAATAAATAAAATACTCTAAGTCCACAACAGATTTATCTCCATTTAGAAATTTATAAAATTCTATTTTATTGTTGTCAGATACGGTTGTCATAATATGGCAGATATCGTCCTGTGGTTTTACGACAGTTTTGGAAATTGAAACTGAGTATACTCTGCTGGACGAAACGAAGTTATGAAAAAGGAATGAAATTCTAGCAAAAAACCAGCAAGTGCGCAAAACGCTGTTATCGGCTGACTTTTTCTTCATTCATTAGATATGAAATTTATCTAACAAGTAAAATATAAAAATTACTAATAAAGATGCAGAAAATGGAAATAGTATCTCCGTCCCGAAAATTAGATAACAAATTACGCTTGAAATTACTCCTACAATTAAGCCTAAAAAACCGTAAAGAATTTATTTCTCCTGCTTATTAATGCGAAAAATACAAAGCTGAAAATTAGTATTGATTCTAACTGAACAAATGCTCCGTTGTCTTTCCCAGAATAGAAATCCATATTAAAAGCGTCTATTTGTGACTTTAGATACAAACTAGTAAATATCATTAAGAGAAACAATATTAACGCCGTTACTTTTCTAATCATAGTTTGGATTGTTGATTTCTGTCAAGCGTGCCACTAACGTTTCGAGGCTTTGCGATGCGGGCAAATCGAAGCCGAAACTTTCAATTAAAATACAATTTCTAACGAAGCGCAAAACATGAATAATAAACTTTCTGTCCGCTAGCGCCAAACCCTTGTTAGCATAAGTTTTTAGTCTCCACCAAAATATAATTTAATAATTTTCTGCTTTTTTCTATCTATACAAATAAGTCCAACGAAATAAGTCCAAAAATTGTTTCCCGGCTTTAACTCGTCTTTTACTTTTTCAAGGTTAATATAATAAATCTCATTCTTTTCTATTTTTAAATGATTAAAAGCTTTTAAAGTATTTGATTTAAATATTTCTAAATCAGCACCCCAATTTTCATCTTGATAATATTTGTGTAAAAGTCTATTTAAAATAGTAAAATCAATTTTATCAAAGTCATTTTCAGTAAGCTGAGCAATTTTGAAAGGACCAAAACTTTCACTTGCTTTTTCACCTGCTAATAAATTATTTTTCAAAATATCGTAAAAAGTAATTTCTAAAGCTTCAGACTGAAAAATATCATATCCATAAAATCCTAAATAATTTTCTTCATCAACTTCAAAAAAAATCTCAAGTATTTTCATTTCTAACGGTCAGTTTTAAATTTCCGCTAATATCCAAATATCCAAATTGCACAAATATAAATTATATACTATTGCGTCAATGTAGTTTAAGAATTATTATAAGTATTTGAATTTTATGTTATTAAGCTATAATTTGTTTTAGATAAACGCAATTGAAATTAAAATCAAAAAAGTTATTTCTCTCCCGAAACCCTCTCATAAATATTATGAATCAGACCATCCGCAACTGATATTTTCGGCACAAAAATTTTATTGATATCTGCCCAATGCATCACAAAATTGTAGATTTTCAAAGCATGAACCAAAACGTCGGCCCGGTCTTCTCTGAAACCATATTTTGTCATTCTTTCTTCCACAGTAAGATCGTTGAATTCTTTGTAGGCTTTTTTTAAGTAGGCAATAGACATTGGTTTTCCGTCTTTGGTTTTGCTCATCGAAAAAACTTTGTTGATATTTCCACCTGAACCGATGGCTACAATTTGTTTTTTACTGCTGATATTTGCCTTTATTTCTTCTTTCATTTCTTTCCAGTTGTCTTCTGTTACAAGATTATTGAGAAGACGAATTGTTCCGATATTGAAAGATTTTTCGTAGATCATTGTATCGTTTTCGTAAAATGTAAGCTCGGTAGAACCACCACCAACATCTACATAAAGATAAGCGAAATCTTTGTCGAGACCTTCTGCAACGTGATTTTCGTAAACTAAAGTTGCTTCTTCGTCTCCGGAAATAATTTCTATTGTAAGATCTGCATGATTTTTTACTTTTTCAATAATTTCATTCCCATTTTCGGCATCACGCATCGCACTTGTAGCGCAGGCTCTGTAATGTTCTACTTTGTAAACTTTCATCAAATCACTGAAAATCTTCATAGAATCTAAGACCATTTTTTCTCTTTCTTCGCCGATTTTTCCAAGAGTGAATACATCCATTCCCAATCGCAGAGGTATTCGCAGTAGATTTAATTTAATATATTCAGGCTTTCCATTTTGAATTTTCACCTCATTGATTAAAAGTCGGGCCGCATTACTTCCTATGTCTATCGCTGCAATGATCATTTGATTGTATTTTATTGAATTTCAGTTGTTTAAAATTTTAAAATTTGTGTTTTTACGGACGAATTTACAAAATATTATTTCGTACCCTTTTATTGAGGCTATTTTACGGTAGTTTTTGCCTTCAAATATTTATACGTTTCAATCTGAGAGCGGCATTCTTTTTCACCGTTGCTGATGTATTCGTTGCTCAGTTTTTTGTCTAAAATTCTTGCTTTTACATTATCCCTTAACTGAATATCAAGAATATCTTTCAGTTCTTTTTTAAGATTTTTATCGGAAATTTTTACCGCTGCTTCAATTCGGTGATCCAAATTCCTATTCATCCAGTCGGCAGAAGAAATATAGATATCTTCAGAGCCTTTATTGTAAAAATACATTACTCTTGCATGCTCCAGATATTCATCAACAATGCTTATTGCTTTTATTTTCTGTTTAAAATCTTTTTGATTAATGGCACAATAAATTCCCCTCACAATCACTCTTATTACTACACCGGCTTGCGCTGCCTCGTACATTTTGATAATTAAAGCACGGTCACTTACCGAATTTGCCTTAATGATCATTTCAGCTTTTCTTCCGGCTTTGGCTTCTTCAATTTCTTTATCAATATAATGCTCAATTTTTTCGCGCATAAATAGCGGACAAACCAACAAGTTTTTGCAGGTCTTCAGAACCGACAGATAATCTTCTTTTGGTTTTTTCAGAACGGTAAATACTTTATTAATATCTGCCATAATGCCTCTGTCTGAAGTCATTATCAGATGATCACCATATATTTTAGCCGTTTTTTCATTAAAGTTTCCGGTGCTTACAAAACCATATTGCAGGGTTTTATTGTGTGCTCGTTTTTTAATAATGCAAAGTTTGGCGTGTACTTTTTTGTCAGGAATTCCGATTAAAACAGTGATTCCTTCAGGCTCAAACATTTCTTTCCACATCAAATTCGATTCTTCATCAAATCTTGCCTGAAGCTCAAGCATTACGGTCACTTCTTTACCATTTCTGGCAGCGTAGATTAGCGCATTGCTTATTTTTGAATTACTTGCCAAACGGTAAGCGGTAATCTGAATCGATTTCACATCAGGATCCATTGCAGCTTCACGCAACAGGTCGATTACCGGTGTGTAGGTATGATACGGAAAACTCAGTAAAACATCTTGTTTCTGAATAACGTCTGTCACTCTTTCGCCATGCTCAAAAGCCTGATGCGTAAAAGACGTTCTTTCTACCGGTTTTTTGCTGTATTCAATGACATCGGGGAAATCCATAAAATGTTTGAAGTTGTGGATCTTTCCGCCAGGAATAATGCTGTCTTTTTTGCTTAAATTTAATTTTCGGATCAGCAATTCGAGCATTGCTTTATCCATGTCTTTATCGAAAACAAACCGGGTCGGTTTTCCTTTTCTACGGTTTTTAAGTCCTTTTTCTATTTTTTCGGCAAAATTGGTTTTGATGTCGTTATCAATATCCATTTCTGCATCTTTGGTTACTTTAAAAGCATTGGCAGAAAACTCGTCATATCCGAAATAAGAGAAAATATGCGGTAGGTTAAATGTGATAACATCCTCAAGCAGCATCACGTTTTTTTCTTCAGGATCTTCGGTTGGCAACAGTACAAATCTTCCTACAAAACGCGACGGAATTTCAATAATTGCATAATTGCTGTGATAATTCCAGTCTTTTTTTCTCATTGCAACACCCAGATAAAGACTTTTATCTCTCATGTAGGGCATTGGAGTATTTTCGTGAAGAAGAATCGGGATAACGTTGGCTTCTACCACTTCATCAAAATATTGTCGTACAAATTCTTTCTGTTTGGCAGTGAGGTTTCTTGAAGTTTTAATGAAAACTTTCTGGTCTGCCATCTCAAGCTGAATTTTTTTCCAAGTTTTGTCGAAGTCAGCTTGTTGAGTCATAACAATCTCGTTAATTCTCTGAAGAATTTTCGAAGGCGGCTGATAAAATGATTCGGCAATTACTTTTTCTTTAAAATCCATCGCACGCTTCAGACCGGCAACACGTACTCTGAAAAACTCATCAAGATTATTTGAGAAAATCCCAAGAAAACGAATTCTAAGATGAAGCGGCACGTTTTCGTCCATCGCTTCCTGTAATACTCTTTCGTTAAATGCTAACCAGGTAACATCTCTGGGATTAAAATGTAAAGACATATTTGTGTATAAAATTTATCAAAAATACTAATAAAACTGTTCTTTCAGAAGATTCTAAAGTTAATTCTTAATTAAATTTTTAGTTGAAGGAAAAGTCAGTAAACAGTGAAAATATTGTTAAACACATAAGTCACTTAGGTTTACAGAAAAATTTTTGAAAGCAACAGAGTATATTAGTTTTGAAGACTTCGACAGGCTCAGCCTGACACCATCGATGATTACAAAAAATTCTAAATAATTTCATCCTGAACTTGTCGAAGGATTTTGTAAACTTTTGAATATCTGTTAAACATCTCAAAAATCTTTGTTTCTTTTTGCGGTAAAAAAATAAGTTTATTACTGTCATCATATAACATTTTATGTTTAAAATTTGTCTCGGTTTTATTTAAAAATAATTGAAACTGTCAATTTGTCACAAAAATTCTAATGGTACAGATATTGAGAAAGTGAGAGTGTAATCAAATTTAAAAATTAGAAAAAATATAAATATTATGAGTAAAATAATCGGAATTGACTTAGGTACAACCAACTCTTGCGTTGCAGTAATGGAAGGTAAAGATGCTGTAGTGATCCCTAATGCAGAAGGAAAAAGAACAACACCTTCTATCGTAGCGTTTACAGAAGATGGTGAAAGAAAAGTAGGTGATCCTGCAAAAAGACAGGCTGTAACAAACCCTACTAAAACTGTATATTCTATCAAAAGATTCATCGGAACACATTTCAAAGATGATGCTTCTGAAGTTTCAAGAGTGCCTTACGCAGTGGTAAGCGGACCAAATGATACGGTAAAAGTGAAAATCGACGACAGAGAATATACTCCACAGGAAATTTCTGCAATGATTCTTCAGAAAATGAAGAAAACTGCTGAAGATTATCTTGGACAGGAAGTAACAAGAGCGGTAATTACTGTTCCGGCTTACTTTAATGATGCTCAGAGACAAGCTACAAAAGAAGCAGGAGAAATCGCTGGTCTTAAAGTAGAAAGAATTATCAACGAGCCTACAGCAGCAGCTTTGGCTTATGGTATGGATAAATCTCACAAAGATCAAAAAATCGCTGTTTATGACCTTGGTGGTGGTACTTTCGACGTTTCTATCCTAGATTTAGGAGACGGAGTTTTCGAAGTATTATCTACGAATGGTGATACACACTTAGGAGGTGATGACTTTGATGATGTTATTATCAACTGGATGGCAGACGAATTCAAATCTGAAGAAGGGGTAGATCTTAAAGGTGATGCAATCGCATTACAAAGATTGAAGGAAGCAGCTGAAAAAGCAAAAATTGAATTGTCTTCTTCTCCTCAAACTGAAATCAATCTTCCTTATATCACAGCTACAGCTACAGGTCCTAAACACTTAGTGAAGACTTTAACTAAAGCTAAATTTGAGCAGTTATCTGCTGACTTGGTAAGAAGATCTATGGAGCCTTGTAAAAAAGCGCTTTCTGATGCAGGTCTTTCTATCTCAGATATCGACGAAGTAATCTTGGTAGGTGGTTCTACAAGAATCCCAATCATCCAGGAAGAAGTTGAAAAATTCTTCGGTAAAAAACCTTCAAAAGGAGTTAACCCAGATGAGGTTGTAGCAATTGGTGCAGCAATCCAAGGTGGAGTTTTAACTGGAGATGTAACTGACGTTCTTTTGTTAGACGTTACACCACTTTCTTTAGGTATCGAAACAATGGGTTCTGTTTTCACTAAATTAATTGATGCAAACACTACGATTCCAACTAAAAAATCTGAAGTATTCTCTACAGCTTCTGACAATCAGCCGGCTGTAAGCATCAGAGTAGGACAGGGTGAAAGACCAATGTTCAACGATAATAAAGAGATCGGTAGATTCGACCTTACAGATATTCCACCAGCACAAAGAGGAGTTCCTCAGATTGAAGTAACTTTCGATATCGATGCAAATGGTATCTTGAGCGTTTCTGCTAAAGATAAAGGAACTGGTAAAGAGCAATCAATCAAAATTCAGGCTTCTTCAGGTCTTTCTGACGAAGAAATCGAAAGAATGAAAAAAGAAGCTCAGGAAAACTCTGCAGCAGATAACAAGAGAAAAGAAGAAGTTGAAATCTTCAACAAAGCTGACGGATTGATCTTCCAGACTGAAAAGCAATTGAAAGAGTTTGGTGATAAATTATCTGCTGATAAAAAAGCAGCTATCGAAACAGCTCACACAGAATTGAAAGCAGCTTTCGAAGCTAAGAATGGAGACGATTTAAAAGCTAAAACAGAAGCTTTAGACGCAGCGTGGATGGCAGCTTCAGAAGAAATGTACGCACAAGGTCAAGGTGCAGATGCAGGAGCTCAACAAACTCAAGGTCAAGCAAACGGGGCAGAAGATGTTCAGGATGCAGACTTCGAAGAAGTCAAGTAAGTAGCAATTATCATCGATTAATATCGATTGAAATAAATTATCAAATCGCTGTAAACGTAATGTTTACAGCGATTTTTGTTTATATTTGCATTTATAGTAATACGCGATTTTAATCAATTTTAGCTATAATTTTGTCTCCTACTTGTACCGCGTCTTATTTGATGAATATCTGCGTCTTATAATGTCTTGTTAGGTCTTAAATAAAATTTGTCTTTAAATATTATTTGTAAAATGGGAATTAGTAAACTTAAAATACCGAAGATTTGTGAATTTTGTGAGAAACCATTTGAAGCAAAAACTGTAACTACTCGTTTTTGTTCTATTTCTTGTAATAACAAGGCATTAAAAAAATTAAAGAAAGTGGTTAAAGAATTGGAAGCTAAACAGACTCTATTAGAAAAATCGGCTACAAAAATTATGGAGATTCAAACACGACCATATATTTCAGTGCGTGAAGCAGTAGCTCTTTTTGGAATCTCAAGGGATACAATTCATAGATTAATTAAAAATAAAAAAATAACTGCCTTCAATGTGGGACAAAGGCTAACTCGAGTTAACAAAGCTGATATAGAACAAATGTTTACGGCAGTTGAAATGCCAGATAAGTCAAAGGAAATTCCTGAAAAACCCAATTTTGAAGTTGGTAATTGTTATACAATTTCCGAAATTAGTTCAAAATTCTACGCTGATCCAGGAACTGTAACAAACCTAATTAAAAGAAACAAAATTCCGACAAAGAAAGTTGGAAGTTTCGTGTATGTTCCTAAAGATTTAATTGATAAAATTTTTGACGGAAAATGAAAGAGTTATTGAAAACCAAAGTTACCGTACGACTGCGAAAAGCCGAATTCCGAAAAGAATGGTTTATTTATTTGGAAAGTTATCCTGTGATGATTCCTGGTAAAGATAAAGTTCAAAGAATCCGGGAATATTTGAACAGAAGCGTCACAACCGTAGATTTTGATAAGAAAAGACCTGCAAGAACAACCCAAGAATCCGTTTCATATAAACCTAAAAGAGATGACAATGGTATAATCGTTTGCAAAAGCGAAAACGACCGCGAGACAATGTTCTATGCAGATTCTATGCGTAAATTACGTCAGAGAGAATATGACAATATTGAACTTTACAGCGAACTCGACAAAATTCAAGTAGAACAAAAAGAAAAATCGCAGGAGAATTTTGTGCGATATTTTGATTTGCTGGTTAAGAAAAGACATAAAAACAATTCCGAATCTATTCAAATAAATTGGTATCGCTCGATAGAATTTCTAAAAGATTTTGGAGGCGAAAAAATTATGTTTTCGCAGATCAATACAAAATTCTGTGAACTCTTTAAATCATATTTGTTGACTGCGAAAAGTGGTAGTAACAAGGAAGAGATTATTTCTCAAAATACGGCTTCAACTTATTTTTCTGTATTCAAAGCTGCATTAAAACAAGCTTTTATTGATGGATATTTTACGACTGATATTTCTGCTAAAATTAAAGCGATTCCGCACGCAGAATCAAGACGAGAATATTTAACACTTGATGAACTTAATATTTTAGTTGAAACGCCTTGCGAACTTGAAGTTCTTAAACGTGCAGCACTTTTTTCAGCTTTAACAGGTCTACGACATTCCGATATTCAGAAACTAACGTGGAACGAAATAAGTATTGAAAACGATCAGGCAAAAATAAATTTTACTCAAAAAAAGACTAGAGGTGTAGAATATATGCCAATGTCTAAACAAGCATTACAACTTTGTGGTGAAGTAGGTCTTCCAACTGATTTGATTTTTAAAAATCTGACTGATCCGGCTTGGATTTCCCGACCACTCAAGAAGTGGATTGAAAGTGCTGGAATTACTAAAAAAATAACTTTTCATAATTTCAGACACACTTTTGCAACACTTCAACTTTCGAGTGGAACTGATATTTACACAGTTAGTAAAATGCTTGGTCATACGAACGTAAAAACTACGCAGGTTTATGCGAAGGTTGTTGATGAAAAGAAAAATAAAGCTTCTACAGCTATTCAATTAAAAAACTTATAAAATGCACTTTAAATATTTCGAATATATTGTCATCTACCTTTCCGTTTTAGTAGTATGTGTAATAGGGGGAGCATTAGCAAGAATTTCTTTTCTTGGAAAAGGTGGTGACGAATATACCGCAAATATTGTATTTTGGTCAATCACAGCATTAAGTATATTATTTTATGCACTTATCATTTTATTTCTCGATGGTATAATTGTCTTATTCAGAAAGATTTTCCCTAAAAAAGGCAGTTCCGAAAATTCGACTGAAGATTTGATCCCATCTCAAAATACTGAGAATGTAGGGGAGAAGCAAAAACAAATAATTGATGAAAATACGCCAATCTATTTAGTCGAAAATTCGGAGGAAAGTATTGTGAATCAAACTACAGAATCCGTAAATCTGGAATCTATAAGAAAAACTCAACTCCAGCAAAAGCAACAGAATGAAAGTGTAAAACTACAAATCGCTCTGGATTATACTCGGAATCAATTTGCATTATATGTAACAGATGAAGATCTTGATGCACTTTGTAATGCCGTAAGTTTTTACTCAAAAAAAGAAGAGATTCCTAACGGTATTTCTGTCCATACCAAAGAATTATCTAATTTAGACCTTTATCATTTTGGATGGAATATTTGGAATTATTTTAGACCAATAAAACAGGAAGAAATTTCAAAATTATTAAAAACTGTATTTGTTTCGCTTGATGATATTGATTTAGATAGTATCAAGTCACATTTGAAAGATGAACCTCAAAAAGGTAATATCAAAATTCAAGAAGACTTGAAAGACTACCAAAAAACATAAAAAATCACAAATTGAAGTGTATGTAAAGTGATTCCTCTGTGATTGCGTGTTTATAGCGATCACAGAGAAATCACTATTTTTCTTTGCACCATAACAATCAAAAACAATAGTTATGGATAGCAATGACATTTCATTTGAAAACCTGCCAAGAGCAGTTGCGCATCTGGTTAGCGAAATAGCTGAAATTAAATTTCTGGTAGAAAGGAAAGAACCTCCGATAATTCCAGTAAAAAGAATTCCGATTGATATTGCAGAAGCTTGCCAAATTATAGGTAAGGCAAAACCTACAGTTTATACTCTTGTGCGGAAAAGATTGATTCCCTGTTATAAAAATGGCAAGAAACTCTACTTTTTTGAAGATGAACTATTGGATTGGATTTCGAAAGGAAAGAAGAAAACCCTACAGGAAATCCAATCTGAAGCGGAAGCCAGTTTCAGAAAAAATTCAAGAATGGCAAATGTGGATTCTAATCAAAATCTACAAAGATGAGCCAAAAAATTCCCTATATCCGAGTTGGTACAACTTATTATAAAGTAATAGAAAAGCCATTAATTTCTGGCGATAAAACTTCAGTTTTAGTAAGATGGAATCGAGAAACAATTATTAGCGATCACGGAAAAAGTTATGTTTCAACTGTACCAAAATTTGATGGTTTCTGCTGCATTCCTGAGCATTTAAATTATCAACAAATCGTTCAAGGTTTCTATAATATTTACAATGAAATTCCATTTGCTCCTTCATCCGAAAAGGAAAATTTAAAAAATAATATTCCATTTTCTTTGAATTTCGTAGCGCACATTTTCGGTGAACAACTGGAAATGGGTTTGGATTATTTGAAAATTCTCCTGCAATTTCCAACACAAATTCTACCTATTCTATGTTTGGTATCCAAAGAACGTGCTACCGGAAAATCAACATTTATCAAATGGCTGAAGGAGATTTTCGGGTTGAATATGACGTACATCAAAGGAGATTCATTTGGAAGTCAGTTCAATTCCGATTGGGCAGCAATGCTGTTGGTAGCAATCGATGAAGTTTTTTTTGACAAAAAAGAAATCACGGAAAGATTGAAATATCTATCGACAACCAATAAAGATAAACTCGAAGCCAAAGGAAAAGACAGAGAAGAAATCGATTTTTTCGCCAAGTTTATTCTTTGTTCCAATAACGAAGAGAATTTTATTCAAATTGATGAAAACGAAATCCGATTTTGGATTCTGAAAATCAATCCGATCAAAACGGAAAATACCGAGTTTTTGAATAACCTCATTTCCGAAATCCCCTATTTTCTTCAATATTTAATCGAAAGACCATTTTCAACGAAAAAGAAAACACGAATGTGGTTTTCTGCCGATGAGATCAGGACAAAAGCACTTCAGAAATTAGTTTTTAAGAACAACAATAAGCTAGAATCAAAGATTATAGAATTGCTTTATGAGTTTTTTGAAAGCAACAATGATGAAGAAATAAATGTCGTTCCGCAAGACTTGCTGAATATGATGAATAGGATGTTTCGCCCAACTTACTGGACAAGAAATGATATCCGAAATCTTTTAAAGGAAACTTGGAAATTGAATCCACAAAATAATGGTTTGACTTACATCAGATACGACCTTGATTTTGCAGGAATTTTCTATCAAAACAATTCAGTTGGTCGCTATTTCACCATAAAAAAGGATTTTATTCTTAATAAACGTGTTGAAATGTTGAATTGATTGATAATGAATACAAAATCAAACACTTCAAATTCAACAAAATCCTCAACAAACTTTCAAACCCAACTTTTTGTTGAATGTTTGTTGAGCGGAAAAACTCTAGTTTGTTGAATTGTTGACCATTTGTTGAGTAGTTAAATATTATTAAATCAATAAGTTACAAGGTTTTCTCAACAATTCAACAAAAAATATCTTACTCAAAACACGGAAAATTTACAGCTATGAACTGCAAACAATTTAACAGCATATCGTTGGAAGAAGTCCTCCTTTCTCTCGGACACCTTCCAACGAAACAAAATGATAAAGAAGCTTGGTATCTCAACCCCTTTGCCAGCGAATCCCAAGCCTCTTTCAAAGTGGATAAAAGAATTAATGCCTGGTATCTTCATTCAGAAGGTGTCGGCGGAAATAACACCGACTTTATGAAAAAATATTTGAATACTTCGGTCAATAAAGCTCTGGACTGGGCGCAAAAACAAAATTTTTCTTCCTTTCATCATCAACAACATGTTAAAAAATTGGAACCAAATTATACAATTGATGAAATAGTGGATCTCCAGAATCCTAACCTAAAACAATATTTGCAGGGACGTGGATTAAGTTCTAAAGTTTATGATTACATAAAAGATGTACGATTTACCATCGGAAATAAGAAACTCTACGCAATTGGCTTCGAAAATTTATCCGGGGGTTTTGAACTTCGTAATTCTTTTTACAAAGGTTCATTGTTGAAAAAGGATATTTCAATAATCGATCTCAAAAACGATGGACAGAACACACCAAAAGTGCAAGATGAACATATTAAAGGTGTAGCCGTTTTTGAAGGATTTATGGATGCCTTGTCTTTTATTGAAATGAAGAAATCTTTTAAAGGAGATATTCTTGTAATGAACTCCATTGCTCTTTTAAATAAATCTATAGAACATCTCAAAAACTATCCTAATATCAATCTTTTTCTGGATAACGATACTGCCGGGATAAAATGTAAATCTCAGATCTTAAAATCTTTTCCAAAAGCAAAAGATCACTCCGGAATTTATTCCAACCATAAAGATCTCAACGAATTTTTGATACACAGGATAAAAAATAATGTAGCTAATAAGTCAGAGAAAAGAACCGAACAACTTAAAGATTCGGACAAACTAAAAGTGAGAAACCAGGAGCTTGAGATCAAAAACACAAATAGTTTTAAAAGGAAACGCTGATTATGCGCATTGTATGTTTTTACCAACTACTCGCAGAAGTTAGGAGCGCATTCGCAACTTTGAAGGTCGTGCCTTCCAACAAAGTTTCAAATACGCTCTGCGAGGCTTTTAACCTAGGTAAAATAATATAAGGTTAGCTTCTTGAACCTGTGTAAAAAACACCAGGACTATTTTTATCGAAGGTGTGTAAAATAAACACAGGTAAAAATTAATGCTGAGTAATATAACTACAGCACTCTTCAGCAAAAATTTAAATGCACAAACAATAAAAGTGTAAAACTTTAAAGATGTAAAAGGAATGAAGACCTCCATTAATTTCAAAGTTGTTAAGTCCGATTCTGAAACCCATAATTTCAGGAAGAAAACTTTTGATTACATCCGTAAAGATCTGACGCCAAAGAATGAATATTGGATGGAACAGAAAATAGCTGATAGGATCCAACAGATCGAAGCCTATTGCAAAGAAAAATCCGGAAGGAAATTACAGAAGAATGCAATGCCTGTTCGGGAAGCGGTTGTGGTGATCAAAGAAGATACAACGATGCTGGAACTTCAGAACTTAGCCAAGAGACTGGAAGAAGAATTGAGCATCCGTGTTTTTCAGATCACCATTCACAAAGATGAAGGACATACTGATAAAGACACGAAAGAATGGAAACCCAATTACCACGCTCATCTGGTAGCTGACTGGCAGGATCTGAAAACTGGAAAAACACTTAAACACCAATCCTTTCATTATTCAAAAATGCAGGATCTGACAGCTGAATGCCTGAATATGGAAAGAGGGATTTCCGGTTCCAGAGGAAGATTGGAAGCGATTGAGTTTAAGATTCAGCAGAAAGAAGAAGATCTCAAAGTTTTGGAAGAAAGATATGATTTGATGAAATCTGAAATGGGTTCGACAAAATCGGAGGAGCTGGTAGTTAAGGAAAATGATTTTCTAGGTTTTAAAAAAATTAAAACTGACAAGACCATTGAGAATTATGAAAAAGCATTTCGAACTTACAAAAGCACAATTCTAAAAAATAAAACGGAGTTGGAATCTAAGTCAAAGAAGATTACTGAGCTCAATACAAAGGTTATTGATTTACAAAAGCAGGTGCATCTATCCAAAAACAAAAACGCTGTTCTATTGACCAACCCGACCGTTTTTGCTTCAGAAAAGAAAAAATATCTGGATTCTGTTATAAATATTGTTGAGAGAGAGATCAAATTTGCAAGATTTAGAAATCCACACCTAGATAGGACAGATAAGCAAAAGCTCATATCAGAAATGGAAAAAATAGCACAGAAAATTTCACAGGAAAATACGGTTCCATTTTCAGTCTTCAATGAGATTTTTAAAGATACTGAGATTGCAAATCAGCTTTTCTCTCTGTTGCAATTCGGTAATAACAATACAAATTATGAGGCTGAGGATATTCCGATTCAAAATAAAAGAAAGAGAAAAAGACTTTGATAACCGCAAGGTATTGCAAAGTAATCTTTTGATTGATAGCAATCAGGAAAGCAGCCAGTCAAGCAAGCGATCTCGCTAGATTGATTGATGATAACTTTGATGACGTAGGATTCTTCTTACTAATAAACAGAGATTCACCATTGAAAAAGAAACCAGACAAAAAGATAAGCAAATGACAATCAAATCATAAAAATAAATTTTATATTAGCAGTAAATAGCTTTACGAAAGCTACAGAATCTTATTGATGCAATGCATAAATTTGGAAGTTAGCAGAAATTTTAAACTGACATATGGGAATATTTGACTTTTTAAAGAAAAAAAATAAAGGAATTGACGAAAATATGTTTCTTTCCAATCAATTTCAAAATGAAGTTTGTGCTTTGGCACTTTGGAAATTAAATGAAAACGACTCCAATCCTAATATCGCAATCAAAGAACTAAAAAAAGTTGGACTTAGCGATGAACAAATTGATTATATATTAGAAAAAACTAAGAAAATAATTGAACCAGATCAAGCATTTAATATACAAAATACTGATTTTGGAATATCCGATGATTTGTTGGATAGAATTTTAAAAAAAGAAATAAGTGAATCCGAAACAAAGGGTTATTTCGATAAACTATTTTCTTTTGCGACTTATCAAGCTCAAAATGGAAAACAAAAAAATGCTTTAGAATTATATCAAAAATGTTTACTTATCAAACCAAATGCTGATGAAATTTATTCAAATTTAAGTATTCTTAACTATGAAATGAATGATTTTGAGCAATCCTTAAAAAACATCAATAAAGCTATAGAGATAAAGCCTTTAGAAATTATTTATCACAAAAATAAAGCTATTACTTGTGAACAAATAGGATTGCATCAAGAAGAAAAAAAATGCTACGAAAAAATAATTGAAATTGACAAGAATAATTTAGAGGCAACTTTTTCACTTTCTCAACTCAATGTTCAAGATAATGAATTCGAAATTGCTCTTAAAAATTTAAATAAAGTAATTGATTTAACAGATGGTTCAGATGAACTTTTTGGACCTCAATTAAGTAAAATTGGGGTTTTATATGAATTAGAACTTATAAAAGAAGCTGAAGAATTATACCTAAAAATGTCTTCTCTTTTTCCTCAAGAAATAATTATACATCACATAATTCCAAACCTTCATTTTCATAAAAACAAAATAGATGATGCGAAAGCATTTTTTGACACCCAATATGAAAAAACAAAAAAGACTATTGTTTTAAAAGCTAAAGCAGATTTCTTTTTTGATAAGGACAAAGCAATTGCAATCTCATCTTATGACGAATATTTAACAATTATTCCAAACGACATTCAAGCAAGACAAAATAGAGCAACTTTACATTCTGAAACTAACAGTGATTATAATGTCAACTCAGAAATAGAGCAGATTTTAGCAATCGACCCAAATAATGTAAGTGCGCTTTTTAACAAAGCTCGCATTTTAGTTTCTCAAAAATCATACGACGAGGCATTGAAAATAACTGAAAAGATATATTCAACAGATAATACCAATATGAACTATGTTGGTTTTATTTTAGAATTGTTAGAACTTCATAAATCTGAAACGGAAATTGAAAATTACATCGAAGAATTAAAAGATAATAATCCTAATGAAAGTTATAATATTGAATATAGAAAAGGATTATACTACAAATCAAAAGGGCTTTACGATAAAGCTATTCAAGTATTTAATTCTCAAAACAAATTTTATGAATTTGCTTGGAACTATTACCAAATTGCAATCATAAAAAATTTACAAGGCAAAACATCTGAAAGTATTGAATATCTAAAAAAAACTTTTCAACTTGACCCAAGCATTAAGGAAGATGCAAAGACTTACGATGAACTTGAAAATTTGCATAATGATGATCAGTTCTTAGAAATTACGAGGTAAAAAACTTCTGCAAACAAGGTTTTTGCAATAGTGTGGAGAAGTTGCAAATTTCAACGGTAGTTCTTCGAGGTGAAAAAAATTCTGAAAAGTATTGATTCTCAAGAATCAATAATCTTTTGTCAAATAGGTTGAGAGATCTGTTCTTCAGTTCTCTTCTGTCCGCCCTTTACTATTTGTCTAATCTTTTTGAGTCTTTAAGAAAAAAAAGAAACCCACGCCATTGTATACACCAGAAAAAGTATTTAGTTCCGATATTTAGTGAGTGTTCAAAACCTCACCCTACGGGTTTACAAGCACCCTCATTTTTTTTAGCTATCCGATAATCAATTCGATACCGGCCTTTTCTGCTTTGTATTTTATTTTGGTCTGCAATTCATAATAGCTCCAGTTGCGAAGCACAAACTCCTGTTCTTTTGCAATCCCTATTTTGTCTTCCTGATCTTTAAGAATCAAGGTGCCTGCCTGTTGCCGGATGCAGAAATCAATCAGTTTCCGGCTGTACAGATGAAGATGATGACTGACAAAACGGTTTTCCAGATTTTCTGTTTTGTGCAGTGCCTTCAGTTTCCGTTTACTTCCATGTCCTGAACGAGAGTAAGCGACTCCGGCTCGAATCCTTTTATTACTGGCCTGGATTGCCAACCTACGGTATAGAAACTCTTCTTTCGAACCAATGTTCATTCGCACATTGTTGGCTTTTACAACGATAGGATGTTCTAATGACAATGATGCTTCAGCAATGATTTCGGGTTTTAAACCGTGGTTTTCCTTTTCAAATTCAAAGACCGCCAGCCAAAAGATCTTACCGTCTTTCAGTTGAACGTGTGAATTGCATAGTTTGATCTCTTCTCTTAGGAGGCGTTCCAGAATCAAATGTTTATCAGAGAAATCTCTCCCTAAATAGGTTCTGACCGGGATCGCAAACATATTGAAGCTAAACGCTCTTTTTTCCGCATCATACTTCATTTTGCTGATGCACTTGACCGGAAGCGGAATGGGAATGTCTTTTTTAAAATTCTGTAGTGATTTTGAGCCCTGCCAGTAGTCGGCTTTGTTTTTGGAAAAGGTAGATTGTATCGTATTGTTCAGGCATCCCAGAATGTCTGTGGGGATTTCTCCCTTGAAACGGTCAAAGACCAAGCGTGCCGTGGTGTTTGTTTTCGAACGGTTGAAGATTCCCAGTTCATCTTTTTTTTTATCAGCCAGCTTGTATTGAATTTCTTCAGTGAGATAAACGAAATCCTTGATCATTTCCTGTACATACAGATGGGAAACAATCAGATTAGCCGCCCGGAAACACCGGTTCTGATACCGGTAGAGTTTTTCCCACATTTCGCTTTTTTCTTCAGATGGAACATCAATCACCAGCTGAATTTTTCGGGTCAGGGTTATCGTAGACTTTTCCATATCAAACCGTTATTTTAGAAGTGTTTTGATTTTGTAGATGCTGATAGGCGTAAAGAAATTCCCGATGGACTTCCTTTTCCGGCAGTTGGAGTTCCTGTGCAATTACTGCAAAAGAGGATTTCTGTTCAAACCGTTTTTTGATAATCTCGAGCTGCTGACTGCTGAGTTGTTCTGACTGCTCTTTTTTAAGTTCAGGCTTTTCCTCTGGCTGCTCAAACGAAGTTACCTTAAGAATTTTCCGAAGATCATCTATTGCTTTGCTCACCTCTGTGCTGATGCCTGTCACACTGCTTCCCATAGCCTCTGCAATGGGTTTGTACTGGAAGCCATATTCCAGGCAAAGTTCTATCAGGTGTTTTCTTTTGGGATTCAGAACGGGTAACACCTTTGTGATTTCATCGAATTTGTTTTGGTCGGATTCATGACTATGTAAATACTCTTTATCTTTCAAAGGGTCGTAACCTGCAAGATATTCCTGATAATTCTCAAAACTGTCAAGAGAAGCCATTAAGCGGGTAAATTTATTTCTTGGTGCAGTCACATATGCGATACAATCCCTTTTCATCACAAACCGTAAGAAGCCGGTAATGTGATCAGGCGATTCAATGGTGTCGCGGTGAAGCCACAATTTGAGAAAGGTATCCTGAACAATCGTGTCCACTACAAAATTATCCTTCAGCACCTGCCATCCAACCCAGAAAAGCAGTCTTTTGTGACGCAGATGAATGTGTTCAAGAGCGGCAGGGTTGCCATTCTTCAGCAGTTCGTATAACCGAAGATTGCTCAACTTTCGGGGCAAAGAATCTGTTCTTTTCATAAGCAGTATGTATTAGCAAAATTTTTGCTGGAAGGAACTGCTTAGATTTCCGTACGAATTATCTATACCATTTAATGCACTATCTTACTACATCTTGTCCCCAAATAAATGGCGTGAAACTCAACATATCCGAACTGGGGCACTGGTATACCTTATATGCAGATAAGTGAGCTCACGCCTAGGTCGTGAGCTACTTTACTTATCCTCTCGCATATTAAAAATTACCAGTTTTCAGTTCGAGATTCTAAGCAATAGCTTCTATATTTCTTTGAAGTATCGCAAAGTTACATTTCAATAACTTATTTTACAAATATAAAAACATTTCTTGGAATATGTACTATAGTACATAATTTTTTTTAAAGTTTTTCATTCACTTTGATTTATGAATGAATCATTAGACGAAATAGAAAGATATGTTATAACGCGTGTTAAAGAAATACGTGAATCGAAGAGCATTACCCAAGAGGAGCTCTCTCTTTCTATTGGGAAGAATATTGGATTTATTTCACAAATAGAAGCTCCATCTAAAAAAGCAAAATATAATTTAATCCACCTAAATCTAATTGCAATAGCATTAGGATGCTCCATCAAGGATTTTCTTCCTGATGAACCGATCCGAGATAAGAAATACGATATTAAAGAAATTAAAAGTAGAAGATTCTGACGAGAGTTGGGATTTTTTACTTTTGAATTAAGTTGTTATTTGTATATTATCTAGATAATAAATGAGTGTTATTCGATAATATTTGTGCAGATATACAGGCTAAAGAAGTTTATAAACTGTTTGGATTGCCCCGATCTACTTTTTGTCAGTATGCTAAATTTTGGATAATCATACAGTTCGAGAAAGTAAGCTGACGAAAATTAAAACATAATAAAATTTTGTCATACCGTATTTCTACTGAATTAAAAGAAGTAGAAAATATATAATTTAATGCACTCGAAGATTTTAAAGATCATTTTATAATTACAATAATCCTCAATTTAGATATTGTGAAATGAATTACTTTTGAATAAATTTATTATTATGTTACAAAACTACTTAAATGCAAATCTCCTTGCATTAACAGATGATGGAGATTTCAAAAAATTAAAAAAGTCTGCCGACGATATTGCTAAAAAATTAGTAAAAAGCAAAACTAAAATAGTGTCATATACACTATCTGCAATTGATCCTGATTTATCAGTTAATAATACTGACATGTCGGAAGTCAGGGAGACTATGATAAAAAATTGGAGCACTTTTGCGACCAATGCCAAAGATACCCCTCTAACATACATTAGGGCAGTTATATTAGAAGCTTTAAGCAGTATAAGTGATAATATCAACCACTCACTACTTATTTGGTTTGCAAGCAGAAATATTGTTCAATATCATAAACTGATTGGAAAAGAAAAAGAAATTGTATTGGAATTTCTTGAAAAACTGGGTAACAACATCAATAAAAAGGCTAATCAAGAATGGGCATTATCAAATAATGACCCTTTATCAAAAATTAGCTTCGAACTTAAAGAAATATCAAGATATTTACTTAATGATGACACACTCATAAAGTATTTAGAAGATGCTGTCGGACCACAAAATAAAACTGGTTCAACAAATTTTGATTCTCCAAATCCCCATTGGCCTAATTCTGCTGCTAATTGGTCGTACGAATTTCCATCAAGAGCAGCAAAAGGTATAAAAACTGTTGTTGATGCCTGTATGAAAGCAATTGTTACAATTACAAATGAAAATAAAAACACTATTCAAAACAGTTTAACTAAAGCATTAGAACAAGTGCAAGAGGAAGTTTCAAATAGAACTAAATCTTTACAGCTACGATCAGAGCTTTTGTGGTGGAAAGAGGCAGGATATTCATCTTCTACAGATAAATGTTATGATGATCTGGATGAAAATATCTTGGGAATATTCTTGGCTTATGATTATTCATCTTTTATTCCTACGATTTATCCAAAAAGCGTTGATTATTTTCTGAAAGAAACTTATAAAGAACTAAAAGGAAATATAGCGGAAGAATTAACACTTGAAGACTTTCTCCAGACTATTCAAGAACATACAGAGGAATTAAAGTCCATATTGTCTTCAGAATACGCATTCGAAGGGAAATCAACATTGTTGAACTTCATCAATGGGCTCATATGGAATAAACATCAGTTAGCTCAATTTGAAGAGCTAGTAGGGATACCATTAAATATAAAACTAGCTCCAAATGAGTTGACAACTTGGCTGTTCCATGACATTCAATTAGTGAAAATTTTAAATACCAAGTGAGTATGACAGGAAAATGTTCAAATCCTGAATGTGCTGCACCAATCAGTTGTCACGAAGGAAAAGAAAAACATACGGAATGTGAGTTTTGGATGAAGTCAAATTCACCGCAGTCCAAAACCAAAACTGCTCCAAAAAAAGAGAAAAAATCCGATTTGCCCTGGACAGGGGACGCTTTGACTATAGATGAATTGCCCAAAGTAACCTATAGAAATACACCTGTGATCATTGGTATAATAGGGAATGCTGATGCGGGGAAGACAACATATCTCGCTATGCTTTTCACTTTACTTCTTAGAGGCATAAAACTTAAAGAATTTGACTTTTGTGGTACGAAAACAATCAATGCTTGGGATGAATTATATCAAAAATTAAGGGTTCAACAACAAGGTGTCACATTTCCTGATCCTACTCCTGCCCAATACATTCGATTATTGCATTTGGCAATACGAAATCAGGCAAAAAAATTAAAAGACATTTTAATATCTGACGCATCTGGCGAGGTTTTTTCTATTTGGTCAAAAAATCGTAATGATGAAAACGCGGAGAATGCAAGATGGATTTATGAACATTCAAATGCTTTTATACTCTTTATTGATTGTGATGATTTGATTAATAGAAAGGCTCTGGCAAAGACTGATATCGTTGATATGGCACAAATGTTAAAGCACGATTTAAGAAACAGACCCGTTATTGCTGTTTGGTCAAAAAGTGATAAAAAAGAAGAAGTGCATCCAATAATTCGAGAAAAGTTACAAGAAGAGTTACAAGAACTTTTTGAGAACTATAAAGAGATAGATATCAGTAATTTTTCTTCAGATGATCCTGATGTATTAGTTCATAAGAACAACATTACTGTACTAGACTGGCTACTTTCCAGAGTGTTTACTATGAGCAAGTCTGAAATTCTATTTGAAAATGATAGCACGATAAATGACATTTTCTTAAATTATAAAAGCACATAAATGGGTACATCTATATTACTTATCGGAAAACCGCATTCATCCAAAACGGTATTTCTTTCACAGTTTTACTCAAAATTGCAAAAAAATAAGAGTAAGCTGAAGCTTTATAAATCAGTAGATGATTTATCTCCGATTTCAGGAGCAAGAGAAGCATTAGCGTCAGGAGAAGAACCTCAGACAACTCCATCTGAAAAAAGTGTAAAGTTTTACTTGCCTATTCAGGTAGCTGAAAAGCAGGTTGATTTAAAATGTCCCGAATATGGAGGAGAACAGGTTTTAAGTATTGTTGAGAATCGGGAGTTAAATAAAGAATGGACAGCTTCCCTACAGGAAAGTAACAGCTGGATTTTATTTATCCGGTTAAATAATGTAAACAAGCCTTTAGATATCAGTGATGTTACCTATTCTGAACAACATCATAAAAACGAAAAAGGACCGGTTTCTGAAACCGAGTATAAAATATCGGATCAAAGCTTTTTTATCGAATTATTACAAATTCTTTTACATGCTAAAGGAACAGACTACCATAAGGTAAATGATAAGCCGAAGCTGACCATTGTCTTAACCTGCTGGGATGAAATGAATACAGAAGAAAAGCCTTATAATGTATTGCAATCTAAATTACCACTTTTATTAAACTTCTTGGAGTCTAACTGGGATGAAAATTATCTGAATATAGTTGGTCTTTCTGCTCAAGGATTTTCTTTGACTACACCGGAGAACAAAGAAAAATATCAGATTGAAGGACCAGAAGAATTTGGGTATTTAGTATTGCCTGATGGTGCTCAAACAAATGACATTACAGAACTAATAGAACAAGCATTATTGTGAAAGTAATAATACATCAATCCATTTGTGGGGAAGTGAATAAAGCATGGGGGTTAATAAAGACTACTTTGCAGGATGTTAATATCGCTAAGAGTGTTGCCTTTAGAACAGATTTACAAGATCAAACCAGTGGGGTTAACTGGGAGCCTGCGATTCGTGGATTTTCAGAAGGAGACTTCTTCCTGATTATGAAAACCTTTGAGGATACATCTCCTGATGTGCGACGAGGCAGGAAGTTTTCTCATGTTCTGATCATTCCTAAAAAAGAAATAGTAGAAATAGATAATATAAAACAGATTGTAAGCTTATTACCCCAAGAAATAAATAAGAATACGGATCTGAAACCGATTTCAATAGAAATATCCTCAAACGATGCAAGCAATATACAGGATGCGATTCGGGGGAAATTCAACAAACTCATTCATGGCTATATTAACATAAACAGCTACAAGAATACGTTAATCTGGATTGGACAGGACAGCTTCGACACAGTGGTTATAGAGCTATGGAAACGTCTGACCGTTATTGAACGACAAAATTTTCAGTTTGGTATTGCATTCAATAATAACCATAAGGGAACGAACCACATAAGTCTAATTGTTGTACCTGAAAGTGTTCAAAGCAAGTTTGTCAGATCGGACTTCTTTGTTATAGGAAAGAACGACAACCATGTGCCTACTGAGTTGATAGAACAATTGTTAATTGGTGATGCATCCGTTCAACAACGTATAACTAGTTTTGAAAAAACGATTGAATCAAAGTTTCTTTCACGAAAAGATATTGCCTTGATAGCGAAAGGTATTGATACTTTTGAAAAAGTAGACAGCGTAAAAGATCTTAAAAAGCTAAATACCCTTTCACATATTGTAGCAGAATACGCTCCTTCAGACATACAAGGTACAGATTTTAAGCAACGATTATTAAATAAGATTGTCCAATTAGTAGAATCCGCGAACTTTTCTGACCTGAATATATTAAGAAATTTCAAAACGGAAAGCTTCAAAAACTCAAAAAAAAATTTATCAACAGCATTAATAGGCTGGATGAAGAAATATATTTTTTCAATTGGAAATAACATGGTTACATATACCTCATTTTTTGCGCAGGTAAAAAAGGACAATCCGAATTGGTGGGATAAAGTAATAACACAAGAACTCAAATCCTACTTAGGAACCCTTGAAGCTTCCAAGATTGCTACTGTCTATAATTGGATAATCGAATCACCACAAATTCTATCCATAATTAAATCTTTTATTGACACATCCAAAAACGCTGAAAGCTATTTTATTGAAACATTACCTAAGAAAACTTCAAAAGAAGTTATTGAAGAATTACAAGAATTCTCAATTAGCAATAATTGGCTAAGGTTATATGCTCATTTATTGGATAGGCAATTTCAATTAGATGTTGCTCTAACGGAACTATTTAAAATTGATAAGGATGAAAATTATTTTGAAGCTATTGAGGCGATTATAGCAGGGAAAGAAGACAACTTGGTTATTGATTATTCAGTTGATACTGGCGAATCACGAATGATTAAGATTGCTGGTAAAATCTGCCATAAGGTGCCTAAGCATCTGAAGAAAATGGACGTTTTAAATGCCAATTGGCAGCTAATCTGGGTAGAGGCTATACAAAATGGAAGTCAGGTAGAAGCAGGATTAAAAGAGCCTGAAATAGAAATACATAAATTGTTTGACCATCTTATTGGTGGCAATGTGGTTTCTGAAAGAGTTATTGATAAAATTTCCCAATCCGAATTTGGAAATCTACTAACATATCCGAAAAGGGCTGTTTTATGGGGGAAACTTTCTTTGTCTGCAAAAGACAATTTCTTAATCAAAACGTCAGCTGAATTACTTGAACAACTCAGTAAAAATTCGACCATTGAGATACCGAACGATACTGTTTTGTTAGATTATATTAGTAGAAAGGGTGTTTTCGACTTCTTATATTATAATAGAAATAATATAAAATCTGTAATCCCAGTATTTGATAAATTTTCTCAACTAAGTGACAATAACCTTCGTGATTATCTAAGTAATTTCTCAGGACAAATTGATCCTATTGATGCCACTCGATTGGGTAAATTCATAGCAGTTAGGCATTTTTCTAATTCTGCATATACGATTAATTCCAAAGCTTCTAAAACCAATAATTGGAAGTATGCACTAGCAGAATGTCATCATCTGATGGATTTTATAACTAAAGGAATTTTATCATTTTCAGGGATTTTGTCCACAGTCAAAATTAGTACCGATCAATGGTGGCAAAGTGCAGAGGAATTAATCATCGAATTATATCCAAATGGAACTTCATTAACAACCATTTGGAAAAAGGCAGGGGGAAAAGAACCTGATCTACTCGCAAAAGGAACATCAAGCGAAATTTGGAGTGATGTGTTTTATAAATTACGTAAGGAGCACTTCAAAGGAATAACAATGAACAATTTACTTAAAGAAGTAAAAAAACAATATGGGGAAAACCAGAAGTTTAAAATCATATATGATTTGCGAAAAAACTTTATAAAAACATAACCGATTATGGGTCTAAAAGAATTATACAAAGGAACAAAACTCATTGAAACCATAGAGAATTATGCTTTAGCTGAGGAAGTAAACTCTCTAAATGAGAATATTTCAAATGATGAAAGTTTTTGGTTCTCTAATGATGAAGAGTTTTGGAGAAACGTAATTGCTGATCCCACTAAATATTGGAATCAAAAAATTGACTTATACGATTTTGTAGTTTCTGATTGGGTTGCTCGTGTTCCCGGACTTTATTGGACTCCATCATCAGAACAAATCAGGCAGCATAAGAAAGAGGATGTCGCTTTACAAAGTAAGCAGTGGATAGAGTTTTACCCTCCAGGAAAATCTAAAAAAGTGATGGGAGGTGTAGGTACATTATTATTACCACCGACTGATGAAGGAAAAATATTACTTTCAGTTAGTGCCGGTTGTAATGCATCAACCGGGATTCCTTTGTTATGCTTCCCTGAAGTTTACGATCATTTGAAAATCAAGCAAGGAGATTGCGTTATGATAAGGGGTGCTAAATGGCTACCAATGGATATGCACTGGGCATCAAAATTTGCTTCAACCAAAGATATACCCAGAGGATATTTGGTAATTGATTCTATTGATAAAATCCAAGTATTAGACAGAAACTATCCTGTCGCTTATCATCCTTTTTCTTTAATGGAATACGAATATCAAGATAGTCTTTTTTATGACTTTGTATATATAACGGCAGATAGTAAAGTGAAAAACGTTAATAGTGAAATTGAACATTTCTTTAAAGAATATGCAAAGAAAGAAGGACGAAACGGTGAATACCTTTTAAATCCCAATATAGTAAACCCAATTTTTGAATCGAGGTATTCATGTCCATCAGAATTATCGAGTACTTCTGAAAAGGCAAAACTAAACTTACTATATGAGAGAATTCGTAAAACATATTTCAAAGATCAATCGGTAGAAGAGTTAATGATAAAGCTTCCGCAATATTATCAATCCAGTGTATCAGTTAGAACTTTGGCAAAAAAAATTGGAGTGAGTGTTTCATTATTGGTAGAAGACTCGGCAGTCAATATGTCTTCCCAACTTATTGATTTGTGTATCAAAAAAGAATTAGTAGAAAACCTTGTTGATAGAGTAACAGTAGATTATCCACAAATATTTATATAAAATGGCTTGGACAAAAAAACTTACACAATTAAATGATGTTTTAAGTGATTTGGTTCCTAACAAGGATGGAATCACAAAATATGTAAAAGCAGCAGGGCTGAAACCACAACATATAAATGAAAGTGGTAACGCTATGGACGTTTGGAGTAATGTTCTAAGTGAAGCAGACAAGAACAGTAAAGTTGATGAATTAGTAAAATCTGTATTAGATACCTATCCTAATAATCCATTTCTAAAATCAGCATTATTTGCAAAAGAAATTGATTTTTCGGTAGCTCCCGATATTGACGACACCTCAGATTGGCAGGATGTTTCAGAAGAAACATTAGAAGTTCTGACAATGGAACAAAGCACATTGTTGCCTGTAAATTTTCTAGCGAAAGGAGTACAAAGAAGTAAATCCGTAGGAAAAATTGAAATTAAAATTGGTAGTAACAGATATAGTGTAGGTACTGGGTTTTTATTCAAAATAAAGGGTATAGAAGACTTGTTTTTTATCACAAATTATCATGTCATCAATGATAAAAAATACATACAAAAAACAAGAATTATTTTCGACTATGAGCTTGATATTGAAGGAAACACAGTTACTTCAAGAAGCTTTAAAATAGATGAAACTGGTCCTTGGTATTGTTCTGAAATAAAAGAGAATGATACAACAATTTTTAAATTAATTGATGAGGATGATACACTCGCTGAATATGGTTGGATTGAATTAAAAGAAATTGAAATATCAAAGAATGATTTCGTAAATATTATTCAACACCCTGAAGGAGAAATGAAGCAGATTTCACTTTACCATAACATTGTAACAAATACCAATGAAAGAGTTGTTCAATACCTTACTGATACACTAAAAGGATCATCAGGATCACCTGTTTTTAATTCTGATTGGGAAGTAGTAGCCTTACATCATAGTGGTGGAGGGAATAGACCGGGAGAGCCAGAGCTTCCTGATGGAATTAAATCACGGAATGAAGGTATTTTCATTAATAAAATTATTCAATTTGTAAAAGACAACCATAAAAACTGAATTTATGATAAGTGAAAAATTATTTCAAGGTTATGATGAAAAATTCATCTCAGACCAAACGGTGCCTTTACCCAATCTTAGTATCGAGCAAAATGATGATTTGGTTTTAGATGATGAAGGTAATAAAGTTATAAAATACATCAATTACAGTTTGCAACAATCTGCATCTCATAAGTTTCCATTCTATACAGCAACAAATATTGATGGAATTCAATTTAAGAAAGTTCCAAGAAAGGATAATTGGCGAAAAGACACAAGATTATCCAAAGAGTTTCAAATGGGTAAAGAACTCTATAGTGCCTCAAAAAGTGATTTTGACAAAGGTCATATGACTAAGCGTGAAGACGTACAATGGGGAGAAACTCCTGGAATAGCGTTAAATGCTGCTAACTCAACATTTTATTATACGAATGCGGTTCCACAGCACAAAGATTTAAATAGAGATATATGGCGAAGTTTAGAGGATTATATACTCCATACTGAATCAAAGCGAAATGAATTACGTATTTGTGTTTTTACAGGCCCAGTTTTATCAAGTTCAAATCCATATTTTGTAACACCTATTAATGGTAAACAAATACAAATTCCTTCCCTGTTTTGGAAAGTTGTTATTTTCCAAAAAGAAGATGGAAATCTTTATAGGGTTGGATTTATGATGAGCCAAAATAAATTGCTTCAGGAAAATCATATCATAGAAGAATTAGAATCACAAGATCAATTTTTTATGCAATTTAAAGATGCTGAAACTTATCAAGTAAATATTTCTCTTATCGAAGAGATTACTGGGATAGAAATGCCTAATGCAATTGATTCCTATAATGACACAAGAAATATTAAATTAATATTAGAAGAAATTGACATTGACCCTGATTTAGAGAGTGATTCCGTGGAATATGAACTTGGATTTCTTATTGAAAATATACAATTGTAAAATTGAAAACATGATTTAGTAATTTTCTATCTTGTCTTGGATGATTAATAATTACATTCCGAAAGAAATTTATAAGACATTGTTTTCTAAATCAAATTTAACAACATAAGGTTAGGCACGATTTAAACTAAATGTTGAATAAACAATGAAAAATCAAATTGCTACAATTTAAGCAAATGAAAAAAATACACGATGACAAAGTAAATTTTGGTGGGACTAGTCATTCTTTCAGTTGCATGTTTTTATTTCTGCTAAAGACTTTCCTCAAGAATTATTATTCCTTTTATAATTTTTTTCCAGAAATTTTTCTAATTGATTTTTTTTTTACATCATCGACTAAAAAAATGTTGAATAATGTTTGCAAAAGACTGCAAGTAATAGGAGTCTTAAAAAAATGCACAGTTTTATTTAATCATGATGAAATATTGGATCAGGAGATTTACAATAAGAACAATATTGTCATTTTTCAATATAAAATTAATAGGACTTCAAAATCACACAAAATATTAGTACCTTAAAATTAAAAATCCCTGTAAATAGGTATTTACAGGGATTTTGCAGAGAGGAAGGGATTCGAACCGGAGTGCGATGGCGAAAATTATTCGCTAATTTTGCCATATTTATAGCGCGATTGCAGTATATTAGCAGTTGAGTGGGATTTGTATAATCTTTTAAGTACTTATACCAAAACGATAGATTCCGTTTTAAAATTAATTTATTTGTCTATAGCAAATAATTAAAAACTTCAACTAGACAATTACAACACGCTATTTTAGTTGAAAATGGAGATTAAATTAACTTCATAATATAAGGAAAATGCTTTATTTTTTTTGAGGGATTTTACTTATCTGTGTCCTTTTTCCTTTGTTTGTTTTGTTATATTTACAGTTGAAAACTAATTACCCCAATAACTTATGGCTCTATCATCTAGTTTTAATTTTCTCAATGAGTACTATCCTGCATTATTTAGTCAAGCAAGGTTAGCAGAGGGTCTTTATCATATTGATGCAAGTTCGTCGATTACAAAATCCCGATTGTTTGGCGAAAAAATGATTAAGCTTATTGCGGATTTAGAAGAAGAAAATATTTTCGGTAGAACTCAAATAGAATCGATTCAACTTCTGAATAACAAAAATATTTTGCCTGATGTAGTAAGTGATATTTTCCACATCATCAGAAAATCAGGAAATGATGCTACTCATATTGGCGAAAGTACAAAACAGGAGGCTTTGTTTATTCTAAAGAAATTGTTTTCCCTTTCCAAATGGTTTTTCGAGACTTATGAAAATGATTATGTAGAAGCAAAAAACTATGAACTTCCACAAGAACAATCAAAAATTGAAACGGATAAACTCAATGAAAAGTTAGCAGAATTAGCTGGACAAATTCAAGATTATCAGGAAAAGATTGAGTTTTTAAATCAGTCTAAACAAAGGATTAATTCAAGAAGATATAAATCCATAGAATCTGCAAACAGAATCGATTGGAGCGAACTTGAAACCAGATTGCAACTCATCGATGACCAACTGAGACAGGCAGGATGGGAATGCGACACAGAAAAATTAAACTATAAATCACATAAAACTCTTCCACAAAAAGGGAAAAATAGAGCTATTGCAGAATGGCCTTGTGATTCAAAATACGCAGACTATGCTCTGTTTATAGGATTAGAACTATACGGATTGGTTGAAGCCAAGAAGTATGGTACTGATATTTCTACAGACCTGCACCAATCAAAAATATATGCTGAAAAAATTGTTGGGAAGGATGATTTCAAATTATTAGGAGAATGGGATTCTTACAAAGCTCCCTTTCTTTTTTCTACTAATGGAAGAAAGTATCTGGAACAAATCAAAACAAAAAGCGGAATATGGTTTCAGGATATTCGAAGCAATACAAATCGTGCCTATGCTTTAAGAGGTTGGTTTTCACCTGATGGGCTTAAAGAGATTTACCAAAGAGATGCTGATGAAGCCAATAAAAAACTGACAGATAGCGATTATGATTATTTGTCATCTCCACAAGGACTTAACTTGAGAGATTATCAAATTGAAGCCATTAAATCAGTTGAAAATAAATTGATTGAACAACCTGAAGATAGAAGAGCTCTTTTAGTAATGGCAACCGGAACTGGAAAAACAAGAACCATTAATGGGTTAATATACCGTTTTATTAAAGCCAATCGTTTTAAAAGAATTTTATTTTTAACTGACCGTACTTTACTGGCAGGTCAGGCACGAGACAGCGTCATTGAAAATAAAATAGAAGACCAACAGTCTTTTGGTGGTATCTATAAATTCGAAGATATGACTGTTGCTAAACCGGACTCTGAAACCAGACTTCATTTTGCTACGGTTCAGAGTATGGTGAAAAGGCTTTTTTATTCTAGTGAAAACCCTTTGACTGTAGACACTTATGACTGTGTAATTGTGGACGAAGCGCACCGAGGTTATCAACTCGATAAAGAAATGAATGAAGACGATTTCGGAATCAGGAGTGAGGAAGATTATGTGGCGCAGTATCGAAAAGTATTGGATTATTTTGATGCTTTCAAAATTGGAATGACAGCAACGCCTGCTTTGCACACCAAAGAAATCTTTGGGGATTCTGTTTTTGATTATTCTTACCGTCAAGCGGTTATCGATGGGAATTTAGTTGACCACGAGCCACCTTATAACATTTCTACAAAACTTAATACTGAAGGCATCAAATGGGAAAAGGGAGAGAAACCTCAAGCCTATGATGCTGAAACTGGCGAGATTTCCGATCTGGAAGCTTTGGATGACGAATTGAAATTCGATGTTGAACACTTTAATAAACAGGTTGTTGCTCCAGATTTCAACAAAAAAGTTGTTCAGTATTTGGTCAAACAATTAGATCCAGAGGGAAATGAGAAAACGCTCATTTTTGCAGCTCGAGACAGTCACGCAGATACGATTGTTGAAATGTTAAAAGAAGAGTTTGAAGCCATTGGCGTAGATGTTCATCATAAAGCAATTCAGAAAGTGACGGGGGCGGTGTATGAGAATGCACAGCTTACAAGAGATTTTAAAAACGAACGGTATCCAAATATTGTAGTAACTGTTGATTTATTAACGACAGGAATCGATATCCCATCAATTTGCAATATTGTTTTTATGCGTCGTGTCCGATCACGGATTTTGTATGAGCAAATGTTGGGACGAGCAACCCGTCTTTGTCCGGAAATTGGGAAAGAAGCTTTCAAAATTTTTGATGCGGTCAAACTTTATGAAGCCTTACAAGATTACACCCAAATGCAAACGGTATCTAATCCTACATATAGCTTTGAACAATTAGTTGATGAGACTCAAAATATTTCCGATGAACAGCGTCTGAATAAGCAAATTGAGCAAATAGTTGCGAAGCTACAACGCAAAGCAAAAATTCTGACATCACAACAGGAAGAACATATCAATCTTCACAACAACGGAAATTCTATTTCAGCTTTGATTGCGGATTTGAAAAATACAAGTCCCTCAGAAATCAAAACGAAAGTTGAGAAACTAAGTTCTTTGTGGAATTATCTCGACACTAAAATTTATAAAAAGCATACTCAATTTGTAACAGACCGTCAAGATAAGGTGACAGAAGTTAGACGCGGTTACGGCAATGCAGAGAAGCCGGAAGATTACATAGAAGGCTTCAAAAAATTCATTGAAGAGAATATCAATACCATTACAGCTATTAATGTTATCTGCAATAAGCCACAAGAACTTGACCGTAAATCCCTGAAAGAATTAAAGTTGATTCTGGATGAAAAAGGATTTACCGAAGTGGCCCTTAATACAGCTTGGAAATCTGCTAAAAATATAGATATTGCAGCAGATATTATCGCCTATATACGAACGCTTTCTATGGGGATTGATTTGATAGAACCGGAACAGCGTATAAAAAATGCTATCACAAAAATTAAATCGAGTAGAGACTGGAATGCTGTACAGCAAAGATGGATTGACCGTTTTGAAAAACAACTCGTGGCAGAAACTATTCTGACCAAAAAAGATTTGGACTTAAAACCATTTCTCGATGAAGGTGGTTTTAAAAGAATCAATAAGATTTTTAATAACGAATTAGAAGAATTAATCATAGAGCTGAATAATGATTTATATTCAGCATAATACTAAATAATGAGCGCACAAGAAATAGCCAATAAACTTTGGAATCTTTGTAACGTACTCCGTGACGACGGCGTTACCTACCACCAATATCTTAATGAATTAACATATATTCTTTTTCTGAAACTTTCGGAAGTAAAAGGGTTTGCAGATCAAATTCCTGAAGATTACCGATGGGCTAAATTTGTAGAGCAGAAAGACAATGTAGAGGCTTTCAGAATGTATCGTACTTTTTTAGCTACTGTAAGTAATGAGACTAAAAGCGCATCCATTAAAGATATTTACACCAATGCTTCTACCACGTTGACAAAACCTGTAAACTTCAATACATTAGTTCAGGCGATTGATAAGCTGGATTGGTATGAAGAATCTGACCGTGATGTGATGGGCGATATTTACGAAAGCCTTTTGGAGAAAAATGCAGGAGAAAAGAAAAGTGGCGCAGGACAATACTTCACTCCTCGTCCGCTAATCAATGTTATGGTGAAACTAATGGCTCCGAAACTCGATGAAAAATGGAATGACCCAGCTTGTGGAACTTTCGGGTTTATGATTTCGGCTGACCATTATTTGAAAGAAAAATATGATTACCGTTATACTTTGTCGGCAGACCAAATAAAATTTCAAGAAGAAAAAGCTTTTTCTGGCGTAGAACTGGTAGGCGATGCACACCGTTTGGCTTTGATGAATGCCCGCCTTCACGGATTGGAAAGCACCATTTATTTAGGAGATACTTTAACCAGTTTAGGCGAAAACCTGAAAGGCTACAACGGCGTATTGGCAAATCCGCCATTTGGAACCAAGAAAGGGGGTGAGAAACCTACAAGAAACGATTTGAAATACGTTTCTAGCAACAAACAGCTGAATTTCCTGCAACATATTTACAGAAGTTTAATTACGGACGGAACAGGCCGTGCTGCCGTGGTTTTGCCCGATAATGTTTTATTTGAAGACGGTGATGGACAGCGCATCAGAAAAGACCTGATGGAAAAATGCAACCTACACACTATTTTGCGTTTGCCAACGGGAATTTTCTATGCAGCAGGCGTGAAAACCAATGTCTTATTTTTTACAAGAGGAAAAACCGAAGAAGCCAACACCAAAAACGTGTGGTTTTACGATATGCGTACCAATATGCCCAACTTTGGGAAGCGTACACCGTTTACAGAAAAAGTATTTGATGATTTCATTACCGCTTACACGGGAGGTTTAGGTTTTGAAAATGTGGTGAAAGACTACGATGCCACCATAGACGAAGCCAAAAGAAAAACCATTACCGACAAAAGATGGCAGTGCATCTCATTGGCAGAGATAGAAACGAAAAATTACAGTCTCGATTTAGGATTAATTGCCGACAGCAATCTGAGCAATAGCGACGAACTTGGTGAACCGATAGACATTGCCAGGGACGCATTGGTAGAACTGCAAAGCATTACCGAACAGCTGAATGCAATGATTAAAGAATTGAATTGATGGAGAAAGAATTGCCAATGAATTGGGTGGAATGTAATATCGCAGATGTCTTCGAAATTGTGACAGGAAATACTCCTTCAAAAAGTTATCCAGCATATTATGGTAATGAAATTCCTTGGGTTAAACCAGGAGATATCAATAAATCTGTTGAGATTTTTAAAACTGAAGAATATTTATCAATTGAAGGATTTAAGAAATCAAGAAAAATTCCGAAGGGTTCGGTTCTAGTTACCTGCATAGGTAATTTGGGGAATACAGCAATCGCTGGGGTTGAATTAGCAACAAATCAACAAATCAATTCTATAGTAATTAATCACAATCTAATAAATAAAAAGTATGTGTATTATTATTCAAATCTTTTGAAGCCTTGGTTAATTGAAAATTCAACATCCACTACTATTTCTATGGTGAATAAGAGCAATTTTGAAAAAGCACCTTTTATATTTCCACCACTTGCCGAGCAAAACCGCATTGTAGCAAAGTTAGATTCCTTATTTGCACAGTTGGAAAGCATCAAAACCTCAATGGCAAAAATACCGGTTTTATTGAAGAACTTTCGTCAGCAGGTTTTGACGCAAGCAGTGACGGGGAAGTTGACGGAGGAATGGCGAGAAGGGAAGGAATTGATAAATGTATTTGAAGATAGAATTATTACGGATTATAAAACTATAAAACTTCCAGCTAGTTGGTCTCTTGTATTTATAGAAGATTTTGCAGATGTTAAAGGTGGAAAAAGATTGCCAAAAGGCAGTGATTTCATTGACTATAAAACAAATTATCCATATATCAGAGCAAGAGATTTGAAATCTGGAACAGTCTTGATGGATAAAATGGTTTATATCTCAGAAGAGATTCAGAAAGTTATTAAAAATTATATTGTTAGAACAAATGATCTATACATAACAATTGTAGGTGCAAAAATTGGTGATGCTGGCAGTATTCCAAAAGAGATGGATGGTGCAAATCTCACAGAAAATGCAGCTAAGTTGACAAATTTAAATAAAGATATATATTATAAATACATATCTTATTTTTTAAGATCAGAAATCTGCCAAAAAAATATATCAGAAACTATAATGTCTGCAGCTCAAGGAAAATTAGCATTGACACGAATAAAAAAATTACCTGTCTACTTACCTTCTTTAAAAGAACAACAAGAAATCGTTTCCCGTGTAGAAAGTCTATTTGCCAAAGCAGATGCCATAGAAGAAAAATACAAAAACCTAAAAGCCAAAATAGAAACTTTGCCACAGACTATTTTGCACAAAGCATTCAAAGGCGATCTTACAGAACAGCTGGAGACTGATGGGAATGCGAGGATATTGCTGGAGGCTATTGCTGCTCTGAAGAGTGAAGGGAAGAAAAAATAAAAAACTAAATCATGAAAATCCAGAGTATTTATATTTCAAAGTATAAAAACATTCCAGAGAAAGAAATTTTTTTTAATACTGATTTGACTAGTTTAATCATCGGTCAAAATGGTTTAGGAAAATCAAATTTATTAGAGGCTATAACATTAATTTTTGTAGCAATATCAGGTGCGGATGAATATTTGAACTTATCTAATTTTGATGGTAGATATTTTAGCTTCAAACTAAATTACATATTAAGAGGTAAGAAAATTAATATTATATATGGATTTGAAAATCAGTATCAAATAAGAATTGATGACGAAAACTATTTTATCAAAGAAGACCATTATTATAATAAGAAGGCTATCCAAAAAATTAGCAAAGATCTAATACCAGATTATTTTGTAGCGTATTATTCTGGACAAAATAAACGATTAGAAAAAATATTAAAAAAGTTTGAAGATGATTATTTTTCAGGACTAAGAAAAAACACGGAAAATTCGGAACTTACTTCAAGAAGAAAATTTCTTTATCTTAAAAATTATCATTCACCAATACTACTTTTAACATTAAGTATTTTCAAAAATTTTAAACATGAAGAGGAAAAGATTTATGAAGATCAAATCCTTAATTTATTCAGCCAATTGAATATTAAAAGTTTAGAAACTTTTTCGTTATCAATAAAAAGTCCAGAATGGATATCTAAGGCATACAGATCTGATTTAACTGAGGATAAAAAATTAGAATTGGGTTTTGTTACTCATATACATACTACAATAGGACATAAAGAAAAATATCCATTCCCATTTTGGGGTTTAAAAAGCTCTTTAAATATTTTTTTAAAATGCCTAACAGAATCAGTTGATATACTTCCATATTCTAACGAAGATGAAATATCGAAACAAAGTAGTTTTCAAGAATTTATTGAATTTAATGACATTGTCATTGAAGATTTTCAGAAAGAAGTATTTAAACATTTTAAATCTCCTTTAGAATTATTTTATACAATTGAAGCATTAGGATTACTAAATATAGTAAATTTTGAAGAAGATCTTAAATTTGAAATTGTAAAAGATGAAGTAACCAACTTAACATTTGATTTACTAAGTGAAGGTGAAAATCAATTATTATTGGTCTTAGGAATAGTCCTTATTACAGGAATTGAAGAAACAATTTTTATTTTGGATGAGCCTGATACCTACCTTAATCCAAAATGGCAAAGAGAATATATTCAACTTCTCGAAGACTTTAATCTCGAAGACGATGATTCACATCTCTTTGTTACGACTCATAGTCCGTTACTAGTTCAAAATATTGAGGGTGATCACGAATATAATTACGATTTAATTCTTCTATCAAGAAATGATAATGATGAAGTAGAATTTGATCAAGACAAAGCGTTGTTTAAAAATTGGAGAATAGATCAAGTTTTATCCAGTAAGTATTTTGATTTACTAAGTACACGACCAATATCTTTGGACGACTATATAAAGGAAAAAGAATTAATAATTTATAATGATGAATTAGAGCTGGAGGAAAAAGAGACAAGAATTGATTTATTGATGAAGAGATATGGGAGCTTACCTACAGGAGAATCAAAGAATGAAATTCAATCGATGCTTTTAATAAACGAGGTAATTAAGAAATTTGGCAAATGATTTTATTAAAAAAATTACCGCACATCCAAATTAATACATATGGGGGACGTTGTAAATTAACAAGTGAAACAACAAAGTTAATTACCGCATATGGAGCTAGCCAAGCTAGTTATGATGATGGAACTTTGAAATTTGATATAAATAACGTTTATCACCATGACAATATTAAAGATAAACTAAAAGAAATTCAAAAAAACAAATGTGCATTTTGTGAAGTCAATTTAGACAGTCAGCATGGTGAAGTTGAACATTTTAGACCCAAGAGATTTTATAAGCAGAATCCTGAAGATATTAATCATTATCCAGGTTATTTTTGGTTAAGCTATAATTGGGAGAATCTATTACTTTCATGTATCAGTTGTAATCAAAAATGGAAAAAGAATTTATTTCCTCTCAAAAATCCTGATAGGAGAGCAATTAATAACACTTCCGACCTTTCGAAAGAAAAGCCATACTTCTTAAATCCGTACATTGATAATCCTAGTGTCTTTATAAAATTTGTAGGGCCTTTAGCTACGGGAATTGACAAATGTAATAGAGGTAAAGTATCCATTAAATATTTTAATCTTAACAGAAAAGGTGATAGTGGAATTAATTCGATATTTGAACTGAGAAAAGGATTATTTGATAAGCTTTTAGCTATACAAGAATCTTTGAGTTTTGTACCTTCTGATGACCCATTATATTTGAAACTCAATCAGAATATTCAGATTGCAAAAGATGAAAGCGAAGAATACTGTGCAATGGTTAGGGATAATTTTTAATATTGATTACTAATAGTACATACTTCACTACTGATCGACTCAATGTAAATTAAAAAGCTTTAAAAACAAATTAATTAAGAGTAAAATATGAATTATTGGCATTTACAAATGAATCAACCTTGGGGTAGAGATAGCGTAGTAATCGACTCTAAAAATATGTTGCAGGAAAATCCATCTATTATTGGTACTGGAGATTGGGATGATGATCAGTTTAGAAATTTCACTGATGAAAACGGCACTGGTATTAAGATAGATGACATAGTTTTAGTAAGGGAAGGAGCAACCCCTATAGCATTATGTAAAGTTTCTGGGAAGAATTTCAAGGATTCAGCATTGCAAGCAAAATATCATAATCAAAATTTTCGAACCGTAGATGTACTTTCATATTATGATGATAAAGCAGAAAGTATTCTCAAAAAAAATTTGGAAAGTTATAACACCGCATATATACAAGCTTCTGGAACATTGACGATATGTCGCAATAATAATGCTACACGCAATTTTATTTATGAATGGTATAACTATACAAATGTTAAAAAAAAGATGGATAAACTAAAGCAACTCCTAAAATATAAGAAACAAATCGTCTTGCAAGGACCTCCAGGAACTGGTAAAACAAGATTAGCTCAAGAAATAGCAAAACAATTTTTAGGTTTAAATGAAAGTTTAAAAAATAGTAATGAAATTAATTTTAATATAATTGCAAAATTTCTTAAGAAGGGAGAAATTGTTAAAAGTGTTGCTGAGCGAACTAATTATATTATAAAAGAAATAACAGGGAATTTTATTTTAGTAGGCACTTCCGGAGATGAAAGAAAGGCTACAATAAATGGAATTATCTCTTTCTACAAAAATAATAATGATTGGAGCACAAAAGGCTTAAGTAATGTTCAGTTGTATGAAATGGCAATTGCTAAATATTTGTATGAAAACATTTCATTGCTTAAAAAAAATCAATTAGAAGATTCTGATCAATTTAAATTAATTCAATTTCACCCAAGCTATACTTATGAAGATTTTGTGAGAGGAATTGTAGCTGAATCCAAAGATGTAAATATTGAATATAAAAATGTAAATAAAACACTTGGCTTGTTTGCTGAAAAAGCGTTGAAGAATTATGTTGATAGTAAAAAAGAGGTTTCAACTATTTCAAAAGAAAAATGGCTAGACGATAATTTCAATCTATTTGCTGAAAAGATTGCAGAGGATTTGAATAATGATAAGTTCTTTAAACTTACTGACAATGTCAATATTGTTGATTTAGAGGACAATGCCTTTCTCTATATTGGAAGTGCTTGGAAAGGTTATGAACACCGAATGTTTTTTAAAGATATTAAACAAGCCTTTTTAGATGGAAACTCAGAAAGAAAAGATCTTTCTCACAATGTTAATATTTCTGGTTCTGCTCGTCAACATGCTACCTATTATGTTTTAATTTTAAAAGCCTTTATCGAATTTTTAAAGGATAAACCGTTTAAAGAAAATGGTGAAGATAAAATAGAAGAAAAATCTTTTATTCTAATCATCGACGAGATCAACCGTGCAAATCTTTCTTCCGTTTTGGGCGAACTAATCTATGCCTTAGAATATCGTGGTAAAGAAGTTGAAAGTATGTATGAAGTTGATGGTTCACAAAAGTTAATTCTTCCTCCAAATCTGTATATTATCGGAACGATGAACACAGCAGATAGAAGTGTTGGACATATTGATTATGCAATTAGAAGACGATTTGCTTTTGTAGATGTGTTGCCCAAGAATTTGGAAACCGAATTAAAAGATGATTTTAAAATTGATGTTTTTGCTAAAGTTGCTGCATTATTTATGGAAAACTATGATGAGACAATCAATTATTCGAATGAGAATGTGGTGATGAAAAAGTCAGAATATATGACTGGAGATTTCGATCCTAAAGATGTTTGGTTGGGACATTCTTATTTTATTCAGCACTACGAAAAAAATGAGATTGGTGAAGATATTAAAGAAAAACCTGTTGATTTCCGTTTTAGAATTAGGTACGAAATAAAACCTATCCTAGAAGAATATATAAAAGATGGTATTTTGAAAGAGTCGGCAAGAAGTGTAATTAATTCTCTTTAATCGAACATCAGAATGCTAAGAATTTCAGAACATTTTGAATATTATCATAAAGACCATATCTCTATTTTTCAAAAAATTAAAAATTGGGAACACTATTTTGATTTATCATATTTAGAAGATAAAATAAATTTTGAAAATGATGAAGAAAAAAACTGTGTTTCCATTTCCTTAAATAGAAATTCTGAGGAAAATCAATACTCCTGCAGTATTTCTTCGTCTTATTATATTGGTTTAGATTGTTTTCCAAATTTAGGAGCTAACATTTATATTGAGCCAAAGATTAATAATGAAGAAAAACAAGTAAATTATGTTCAAATGCTTTTGGAATCATTGAAAGAACCAGAAAACTTTGAACATTTAGATGGCTTGATCTCTACAAAATTCGATGACGATTGGATTGAAATTGACAATCAATTGCAACCACTTTTAACACCTTTTTTAATTGCCCAGTTTTTATCTGTTGTAAAAGATTTAGTAAAGAAGGGTTTGAAAAAATCATATTACGAAAAGGTTGAAAATTTAAACAATAAAGTTAAAGGAAAAGTATTGGTAGGACAACAAATCAAACAAAATATTCTTAAAAATCGTTACACAAAAACAATTTGTAAATTTCAGGAATTTGGCTTTGACATTGAATTAAATCAATTTTTGAAATTTGTTTTATCTCGTGTTTCAATCCATTTGGAAGATTATTCGAAAAATTCAGACATATATAAAAACGTAGTAGAAATTCAAAGATACTGCAATGGTGGTTTCCATCAGGTAAGCGACTATACTTTCAGTAAATTGGATCTTAAAGAGAGTAATCCGTTTTTTAAAAACTATAATCGTGCAATTCAATTAGGAAATCAAATTTTGGCGTTAAATGACTACAATATTTCTAAAAACTCCAACAAGGCAAAAACATTGCATCCGCCATTTTGGATAGATATGAGTAAGTTATTTGAATTGTTTGTATTTGGAAAACTTCGTGACAGATACTCTTTGGAAGGAGAAGTGCAATATCATAAAAAATTCAATAAACAAGAACCAGATTTTATTCTAAATACAAATTGTGGAATAAAAGCTGTTGTAGATGCGAAGTACAAACCACGTTATTCAAACGGAAATCCCACGATGGAAGATGCACGACAATTGGCTGGCTATACCAGGTTAAATAGTGTTTACAAAGAATTGGGAATCGAGAATGATGACGTGATTTCTGCATATTTCATTTATCCCGGAAACTTAAATTTCACAGAAAAAGATCAGCATACTCAAGAAGATTTCAAAGTAAAAGAAGAAACTGAAGAAATTCCCCTTTTCGAAAGTTCATTCAGAGTTTCTTCTTCATATAAAAAAATGTATTTACAAGAAATTAAATTACTTGTGAATTAAACTGTTCAGTTTAAAGTTACATTATTAAGTTTTCGAAATCTTTAGTTAAAGTCGATCGTTCAATAATGTTTTTTAAACGAAAATGACGAATGTCTCCTTTTCTTAATAAGCAATTTGCAATGATAAAAGTTTCTTCAATTTCATCTTCGTTTTCAAATGTGCTAGTAGAGCAATTGGTTATTATTCTTTGTGTAAATCTTCCTTTTCTGTCGGTATAGTTGATTTCATAAAACTTATCTTGCTCCCAAGATAATTTTTTTATATCATTAAAGACGCTCGACGAATAATCTGGAAATTTATTTTTAGCTAAATCTGTAATTTTAAACTTCGTGGATTCAAAATCGAAATCTTGTAAATAAGCTGATTTCACTTTTTTTGAAAAATAGTCAGAATATACGATCCGTACTTTATGATTTAAAAGAATTATGTTGATGATTTCAACTAACGTATTATTAATTTGACTTTTAGGATGTCCTTCAAATGGAATGATTTTTGGAATTTTAAATAATTTACTTCCACTCATACCCAATTGTATAATATCAATTTTTTCTTGATCAAAGATAACTTCCTCTACAATGTTAAAAGGGATAAAATCCTCGGAAAATGATTGTTTAGAAGGATTAAACCATTTGCATTTTAATAAGAATTTGCAAGAATCTTTTTTCAACGTACCATCTTTTGGATCTCTTCTATCTTTTAAAAATTTAGAATTTTCAACAACGTCAATTACGGTCATTACTGGCGGTAAGAAATCCATATAGGACTCAGTACGAAATTTTTCTTTGTCACCTTCTTCACTCCAACTGATTTTCTTTTTCCCCAATTCTGCATCAGCAGTATTTAAAATCACTTGTTTTCCTTTATATTCTTTTTTTACAGCAGTTAATTCGGTTGGAACTGTTTTTTTACCCGCATTGTCCTCTTCTATATTCTCTTTTTCTGCATTAGTAATAGGAATTATTTCGTCAATATTAAACCAAAATTTTTCGTAATTACAATTTTTAGAGTTATAGAAAGTGCCCAAAACTTGTCCTAAAAGTTTTTCTTCATTCTCAGAATCTGGATTGAATTTATTTTGCTTTAATATTTCAGTAACTACCATAAGTGGTGGGGTCATTAAAGCATTTGCTCCAATTTTCGTCTTTTGATTTAAAGAATAAGGGTGGTTTTTTAAAGAAATAAGATCACCAATTTGAAAGTTACTCATAGTAGTTATTTAGTTTTTTATTTTCCTATATTTGATGTACTCGTAGGAAGTTGATTTTTTACATCTAGTTAGGACTACAGGACTTAGGTCTTACTGCTTTTGCAGGATAAAAGTTTGCAATGCGATATTCCCGTTACAAGGAGCATCACGCATTCAAGCCACAAGATAAGTAATTTAATTATTAGTTCCAAATTCATTAATTCTGTTATTAAATAGGGTTTAACTGGAGCAACATCAATTAGTTGCAGTACATCTTTACGAACATTACAATGACTCAGTTAATGGGTACTAGTCCGCTCTTCGGAGGTATGTAAATTTAATAATCATTATTGCTAGAACTTTCTACGGGGTTTTTTATGAGAAATGATACAGTCAAACCAAATTGGATGAAAACCAAGGGATATTTACATTTATCCCCGAGTTTACGCATCAATGAAAATTGGAAAAGTTATCAAAAGAAAATCCAAGATCCTTCTTTCATACAGAAATATGCTTTTTATCCTTTAATGCATTCGATCATTAAAGAAAGGAAATATAAAAAAGTAAATTCGGAAAAACATTTAAATGAAAAAGAGAGGACGCATAATTTCAAACTCAATGATTTCAAATTTGAAAAAACAGCAAAAAAAAGACCTCTTCATTATGCTACACATTTTGACGCTTTAATTTATGGATATTACGCCTCAATACTAAATGAATTGTATGAAACGGCATTAAAAAAAGATCTGGTACTTGATGGTTGTGTCAATGCTTACAGGAAAATTATTTTAGAAAATACAGGAAAGGGGAAGAGTACAATTCATTTTGCTAAAGACGTTTTTGATGAAATTAAAAATCGTAGCGGCGACCAAGAAGAAGTTGGCGTGCTAACTTTCGATATTGAAAGTTTTTTTTCTAGCTTAGACCATCAATTATTAGAGAAAAAGTGGAGTGATCTGTTGAATGAGGAACAATTACCTCCAGACCATAAAAATGTATTCAAATCATGTACAAAGTTCAGTTATGTTTTACGAGATGATTTGCGGGTCAAATTGCAAAAAAGTGGTAAACGATCTGGGTTCGATGAAAAAAAATTAGCAAAAATAAGAAGAGAAAAAGGTTTCAAAAGTTTCTTTGAGTCAAATGCAGATTTTCGAAATACTATAAAACAAGGGAAATTAAGAATTTATAAAAACTCATTTTACAATAAAGAAAAAATTCAAGTAGGTATTCCTCAAGGATTACCTATAAGTGCAGTTCTTGCAAATTTATATTTGTTGGATTTTGATAAAAACATTCTAGATATAGTCGTAAAGGGTAAGGGTGGATTTTATAGAAGATATTCTGATGATATTATCATAATAGCAAATGTGGATGATTTAGGAGAAATAAAAAATTATGTTGAAAATCTTATTAAACAAAGCAATCTAAAAATAAGTTCTTCAAAAACCGAATCTTTCGTTTTTAGAAAATCAATATACAATCAAGAACAAAATAGTAGACTAACTTCCTTTAAGCAAGTTGAAGGTAATGAAAGGAAAGACGCGCCTTTAATATACCTTGGATTTGAATTTCGAGGATACAATACTTGTATAAAATCAACAAATATTGCTAAATTTTATAGAAGACTAATTTCTATTGTTCGACGAAGATCTAATCGAGCAATAAGAAACAAAAATCCGAATATTCCAAAAGCAGTGTTTAAAAATCAAATTAAAAAATTATACAAAAAACCGTTACGAGATTTAGATGGGGAAAATGGAGAAATTAAACAGACGTTTCGGAATAGAACATTTCTTGTGAAAAATGCGAGAGATGAGTTCTCAATGATCGTTAAACCATCTGTAAATAAAAATAAATCCAATTATTTTAGTTACATAAAAAGGTGTGAAAAAATCTTCGACAGTAATATTTTTTCTACACAGCTACGGAAAAAAGAACATTTGCTAAATACTGCAATTAATAAACATTTGAAATACTAAGATTTGTTTTTAAGAAATATCTAATATTTAAAATTGAATAAAACGAAATGACGATTTTCGAATATTTCTCTACATTGAAAAATTTAAAATCAGTATCTTATTTGTACCTTAAAGATATAACTAGTTGATTTACAATATTGGTTATTTTCGAAGAAGTAAAATAAGTATTGATTAGCAATAATCGCTACATATTATAACCGCTTTAGATATTTTCTAAAGCGGTTTTTCTATGTGTTAAATACTAAAATATTTAGGGTAAATAAGTAATTTCCCGGAGTGGTCTTGATTTTGCAAAAAGAAGTATGGCTGAAGATACAACTAACTTCCTTTTAACATTATGATAAACCAAAAGACCATTTTATGAACCGTAAAGAATTTCTCAGACATTCACTTTTAGGAGTTGGAGCATTGTACTTCTCAAGCTTTCCCTCAGTTCTGTTTGCAAAAAATAATGAAGCTAAAATTGAGACAGAAATTGTAGAAATTGACAATGTTATTATTGGCTCCGGTTACGGTGGAGCTGTTGCTGCTTTGCGTTTGGCAGAATCCGGACATGAAGTAACAATTCTTGAAATGGGTCTTAATTGGGAAAAGTCCGGTGAAAAATTTTCTCCTATGATTAATCCCGGAAAATCTGCAGCTTGGCTGAGAACTAAAACGATTGCCCCATTTTTTAATATTTTCAATACCAAAAAATATACAGGAACGCTTGATCGATGGGATTTTAGCAACATCAAAATATGGATGGGAAGAGGAGTTGGAGGCGGATCTCTCGTTAACGGAGGAATGGCTGTCTTGCCCAAGAAAGATTATTTCGGTGAAGTATTTCCAGAACTGAATACTGAAGAGTTTTATAAAAAATATTTTCCATTGGCTGAAAAAGAGCTGGAAGTGAATTCTGCGGATGAAAGTTTTCTAGAAAACTGCAGTTTTTATAAATTCAATAAAGTGGGTGAACAAGAAGCTCATAAAGCAGGGTTTAAAACGGTGCGTGTTCCCAATGTTTATGATTTTAAATATATGGAAGATGAATATGAAAATAAAGTTCCTCGTTCGGCTTTGGCTGGTGAAGTGATTTACGGAAACAATTACGGTAAAAAATCTTTAGACAAAACCTATCTTAAAAAAGCTCAGGAAACAGGTAAAGTTCATATTCATGATCTGCATAAAGTTGAAAGTATAGCAAAAGGTTCAGATAATACCTATGTCTTAGAAGTGATTCAGACAAATACCTTAGGTGAAACCGTTGCAAAAAAGAAGATTGTTTGTAAAAAACTGTTTTTATGCGCCGGTACAATGGGAACTTTAGAATTGCTTTTAAAATCATCAAATGATAATAAATTGACTTTAAATTCTGAAGTAGGACAAAACTGGGGCAATAATGGAAATTTCATGACCGGCAGGAATTTTGTCAAAACATTTTCCGGTGGAACTGGTGTAAACCATTCTACGATTCCTGTAGGTGGAATTGATAATTGGGATGATAAGGAACACCCGTTTTTTTCCGAAATCGCGCCGCTTCCAATGGGAATGGATGTAGCAACTTCACTTTATTTAATGATTAATCCGGTGCCCAAAAAAGGTTCTGTGTTCTTTAATCCGATTTCTAAAAAAATTGATTTACAGTGGTCTGCAGAGAATGTGGCGCTCGCAAGAACGAATGCTGAATATTTTATAAAAAAAATGAATAAAGTAAACGGAGGAACAAGAGCGCATTTACTTTTCAATAATGGTTTTGGTGCAGATATTTGTTATCATCCATTGGGTGGTGCCGTATTGGGAAAGGCGACAGATATGATGGGCAGACTTAAAGGATCTGAAAATCTTTATATCATTGATGGATCTTTAATTCCAGGAACGATTGGCGTTAATCCGTTTTTAACGATTACTGCGTTGGCAGAATATTGTATAGAGCATATTATTTCTGAAGATTTTTGATATAATTTAATGATAAGGCGATTGCTGTTTTAAAATTTAGAAAATATTTACAACTAAAAACGGATGTTTATCACTGTAAACATCCGTTTTTTTATTTCTATTAAAGGTTAATTTGTTTTATTAATCATTTGAGTTGTGGCTGTTAAACCATCTCTTTTTAGAGTAACAAAACTTGGTTTTTCATCTTTGAAATCGAATTTTAAAAGGTTTGGATAATCTGTTATTTCGAATAATCCATTTTTTAGATACACCAACTCATTATCATTTTTTCCTTTAAAATGTTCCAAAAGCTCAGATTCTACGTAAAGACGATTGTTTTTTTCTACTATTTTGGTTTCCATTCCTTGTCCGTAAAGAAAATCATCATAGGTTCCGATGAGTTGTTTTTTCAGATTTGCAGGTATTTCCTGAGTTTTTTCATTGTGGAAATTGCCGTTCCAGTTCATTAGTGAAAGAATTTTTCTTTGTGTTGCTCCCATCACAGGAAAACGATTTGGCTTTTCACCATTGGCAAGAAATGCAAAACCATTTCCATCTTTCATTGTACCCATCACATTTCCGCCAACTCCTGTGTTTGAGCCATTGCAGGCAAACCAATCATAATTATTGTATCCAAAAGATTTTTGCCAACCGTAACTCCATCCGCTAACTGCATTTTTTAAAGCGGTTACTTTTGTCATTTTTTTTGCCACATTGTGAGAAATCACTTTATTGTTTTTATTGCGCAAAGCATTTTGCATCTCAATAGCAATTTTGGCTAAATCAGTTGGGGTAGACCATAATCCTGAAGGGCCAACTTGTGGCGTAATGGGCAAACCTGTTTTTATTACTTTCCCGTCTTTGTCGTGAACTAATGCAACATTCGTCAGAAATCCTTTTTCATTTGGTTGAATCATTGTTGTATTTTTTAATCCAAGCGGAGAAAAGATGTATTCTTTTGCAAGCTCTGCAATCGGTTTATTGAAAGTATCTTCCAATGCCATTTGAATAATTGTGTAACCACCACCGCTGTATTGCCAATCGGTTCCCGGCTCAAAAGTAAACTCAATTTCCTTATCGTATCTCGGGATTTTTCCTAAAAGACTTTCTTTTATCGTTGGGATTTTTTCGCCTTCATAATGGTCTTCGAAACCACTTTGGGTAGTTCCTGAGGTATGATTCAAAAACTGTTTCCAAGTCGGAGCATTGTTTTCTGTGAATTTACTTTTTGGTAAATGCCATCTTTTCAAAGATTTGTCAATCGGTTCATTTAGATTAATTAACCCTTTTTCTTCTAAAATAAAACAAAGAAGCGCAGTGATTGGTTTGGAAATAGATGCGGTAGAAAATGCTGTATTTTCGTCTATCTTTTCTGGAGAATTTGCCGACTTCTGACCAAATTGTTTAGAGTACACAATCTTATAATTTTCAAAAACAACCACACTAAATCCGGGAAGTTTGTACTTTTCTAATTGTTCTTCAATTTTCAAACTGTCGGTAAGAAAACTGTAATCTTTTTTCTGAGCAAAAATCTGAGAGCTTGCAAAGAATAATAGAAAAAAGCTGATGTAAGAAATTGTTTTCATTGTATCGTTATTTAAGGTTTGATAAATATTTCGATACAAAGATGTGGAAGAGCAGAATCTTATGCGACCGAATAAATGTATTCGGCCTTATTTCGAGAGAAAAATTGGTAAGAGTAATAAATTAGAAAGTACGAGTAATTACAAACTGCTGTTTTATACCGCTTTACGATAAGCGGTTGGCGTGTTTCCGGTTTGTTTTTTAAAAGCTGTATTAAATGAAGATTTCGAATTAAAACCAACTTCATATAAGATTTCAAGAATGGTAACCTTAGATTTTGATGAATCTTTCAGAATTTCCATGGCATTTTCAATTCGGTACGTATTGACGAAATCATAAAAATGCTGCCCTAATTGATGATTGATTAAAACGGATAATTCGCGAACCGGAACATTGATTTCTTTTGAAATATCCTGAATCTTTAAATCGGGATTAAGAAAAGGTTTTTCATCAGTCATGTATTTTTTAAGCTTCAATAAATCTTCATTTAATATTTCCGGTTTTATTGCTTTGTCTTCTAAAACCAAATCGGAAACGAGTTTCAATTTTGAATCAATATTTCTGAAAAGGCCAGGATTGTTGAGTGCTTTATACAGATACCAACAAGTGATAAAAGGCTGTAGCATGAGAATTCCTATCTTAATCCAATCAGAAATGTAGGGATAATCAGAAAATTTGAAAATGTTTTTGAAAATAACAATCACATAAAGAGTTGCCAAAACCCCCGTAAGCTGAAATAGCCATTGATAAGCATTAAGATTTCCGCCTGAATTATTCTCCAGATAAAGTTTTTTTGCTCTTCTCAACAATAGAAAAACTGCCGTAAAATAAACCACAACCTGAAGATGAAACAACCAATGAGTCAATTGCAACTCTATCATATTTTGGCGATTGATGATGAAATCGAGCTTCGAAGCAACATCTACATTATAAAAACGGGGAATAAGAGCAATATTTGAAACCAAAAATGGGAGTAAATGAATGAGGTATTTTGATTTCAGTTTAAAATCGGAATAGCAAACCGATAAAACATAAAGGTAAAAAATTGGAATTTGCAAAAAAGCCAATGTGGTTCTTAACATTCCCAGATTTGAAGGGCCTTCTGAAATTTGGCTAATAAATGGTTCGCTAATATCGACAGCGGAAATAATTAGAAAAAAAGCAAAGAGACGATTGCTGATTTTGTGCTTTGTTTTAACGATGAGCATAAAAAACGCCAAAAAAAATGAAATGAACATTGAGATGCCCGTTACAATATTTAATAAATTATCCATTCACCCGATTTCTTTTGGATTATAGTTTTTTGTGCAGTAAATATAAATGAATTGCCAATAGATACCACACTCATATTTCCAAATTTTTATGAATAATAAAACCCAGCTTTTATTTGTTTGTAAACGCTGTAAATCTGAGTAAATTATTTTTTTATATATAATAATTGTAACCGCAAAAGAAACAAAAGATGATAGATTGTTTTAGGCAATCAAAAGTTTACAAAATAGATGTTAATCATGCTTAGTTTTGCAAGCTTTTGAATTTCTCTTTTTTCAATCATTTCTTTTGATGCTTTTGCGGTAAATAAAAATATTTTAAAATCAATAAGCAGCTTTTTCACAGTTAATGCAGAAATCTTTATCCCCTTATTTAAATCCAGGCTTTATTATCATACGCTGCTTCCCAAAAATAATATTCCATTCGGGATGAGGTTAAAAATGCTTCTGTCATTTTTTCTCTAATGGCAGGAGTTGTAGAAGCCGCCACCTCATCACAAATGTTAATCGCCTGTTGAACGGCTTCTGCAAATTCTTCACCACCATACGTTTCAATCCATTTTTGATAAGGATTATTTTCAGACTTTATGGTACTGTAAATGTGGTCACCTACTTTTTTATAAATCCAAAAACATGGTAATACTGCTGCCATCGCTATTTCTACGGAATCTAGTGCAGCAGTACTTTTAAGAAAGTGCACATAATGATGACAGACAGACTGCATTTTACCCTTATCTTTTAAACCAAAATCTTTAAAATAAGATTCATGAAGTGCGTTTTCGACGATAATTGCAGTTTCTGCATATTTCAGATATTGTAACGTGTTGCTAATATCATGTGCTCTTGCTGCAATCAGCGCCAATGCTCTTCCGAAATGCTCGAGGTATAAAAAATCCTGAGCCATGTAAAACTGAAATTTTTCTTTGGGAAGACTTCCATCTGCCAATTGGGCAACAAAAGGCATGGTAAGAATAGCTTGATACCGTTCTTCAGTTTGTTTCCAGGTTAATTCAGACCAATTCATTTTTAATTATTTTATGGGGATTAAAAAAGTGATTAAGAGGACCATTTCCTTTTCCGATGACAACATCTTTTCCGTTTTTAATAGCTTCAAAAACATATTCCTGCGCTAATTCAACCGACTTAGACAACTCTTCACCTCTTGCTATAAAAGCAGCAATTGCCGAAGAAAGCGTACAGCCGGAACCATGAGTATTATTTGTTTCAAATTTTATGGTTTCAAAAGTAGATTGTTTACCATTTTCTTCAAAAAATAACGAAGTAACGGTAGGTAATTCCTGATGTCCGCCTTTGAGAAGAATATTTTTGCAGCCTGACTTTAAAATCTTTTCGCCCGCAATCTGCATATCTTCTAAGGTTTTCACCTCCATTTGTGCCAATATCGAAGCCTCATCCATATTTGGGGTAATAATTTCTGCAATGGGAAATAATTTTTCAACGATGGTTTGAATGGTTTCTTCTTCAATCAATCGATGTCCACTTGTAGCAACCATAACAGGATCAAATACAATGGGGATTTTTGGATATTTACTTAAAGTATTTACGATGGTTTCAACCAATTGAGAAGTATGCACCATTCCAATTTTTATGGCATCAGGGAAAATGTCGTCGAGTACAGCTTCTATTTGATCTGCAACAGCTTCCACTGCAACAGGATATATTTTTCTTACGCCCATTGTATTTTGAACGGGAAGTGCGGTAAGTACTGATGTTGCATAACATCCCAAAGCTGAAAATGTTTTGATATCTGCCTGTATTCCTGCGCCGCCACTGCCGTCAAAACCTGCAATTGTAAGAACGGTAGGATAAGAATATTTTTTCATTTCAATATTTTATTTTTAATTTCGAAAGCTGCTTTTTCAGGATTTTCGGCACTGCAAATGGCAGATACAACAGCTAATGCATCTGCTCCTGCTTTTATAATGGAGGCCGCGTTTGAAGAATTGATATTGCCGATGGCAACGAGTGGCTTGTCTGTAAGAGATCTTATTTTTGATAACCCTTCTAATCCCCATTCTGTCACGGTGTCTTTTTTGGTGTCGGTGCTGAATATGGGACTGATGCCAAGATAATCTGACAATTCTGTGTTTACATTTTCAAGTTGGCTTAAATATTCAATAGAATATCCAATTATTTTATCTTTAAAAAACAATTCATTTCTAAGACTTGATGGAGATTTATCGTTATTCCCGACATGAATTCCTGCCAAACCAATTTTTTCTGCAACCTCAAAATTGTCATTAATAATGAGTGGAATATTATATTTATCGGTAATCTCTTTTAAGGCTAATGCTTTCCGAAGAAAATCTTCTGTTGAGGTATTTTTTTCACGCAACTGAATAATATCAACACCACCTAGAATTGATTTTTCTGCAACGTCAAGAAAATCTTTCCCCAAACAATCTTTCTCAGAAATAACCAAATAAAGCTGATAAGGAAATGAAGGTTTTAAAATCATTGCTTTATCATTTTTAGATGAGCCGAAAATTCTTCTTCTGTAATATTGTACAGTTTATCAATGATGTTGAGCTGTAAACTTCCCGGACCTGCACTTTGTTGAGCTGCTATTTCTCCAGCGATACCCAATAAACTCATTGCTGCAATAATAGCTTCTGTTTTGTTTTCAATAACTCCGATAAAAGAACCAATCAATGCAGTTGCTGTGCAGCCTAATCCGGTAACTTTGGTCATCATTGGATGGCCGTTTTTTAAATGGATTTCTTGATTTTCACTGATGATAATATCGGTTTCACCTGAAATACAAACTATCGATTTGTGATTTTTGACCAATATTTTGGCAGCTTCTACAGCTTCATTACTTTTGGCAGTGCTGTCGACTCCTTTTGTAATCGTTTTACTGGTTTTTGAAAGAGCGATAATTTCAGAGGCATTTCCTCTGATTACAGTTGGATTTAAAGAAAGTATCTTGCTTAAAACCGAATCACGGTAAGATGTTGCTCCGGCTCCAACAGGATCTAATATCCAAGGTTTGTTTAATTCATTAGCTTTTGTTGCGGCCAAAAGCATTGCTTCTTCCCAATATTCATCAAGCGTACCAATATTAATGACCAAAGAGTTGGAAATGTTGACCATTTCTTCTACTTCAGATTTTGCATGAGCCATTATTGGTGATGCGCCAATTGCCAGAAGCGCATTTGCAGTGTTGTTCATCACAACATAATTGGTGATATTGTGAACAAGGGGAGAAGTATTTCGTATGTGAAGGATGCTGTTCCAAAGATTGTTTTCCATTCTAATATTTTTATCAATAAAAGCTTTAGGATAAAATCCGGAACAACAGTCAAAATCTGGATGATGACATATTGCTTTTCCCTACGTCGGTGTAAGCCGTATCAGGTTCAAAGGGACTCTCTCAATTCTTTTCAGAATACCCCTAAAGCGCAACACAAAAGTATTGAAAAATATTGATTTTGAATGAAAATATTGTCTATATTCTCAAAAATAACGCAGCTATTTCAAATTTTTCACTCTAAATAAAAAACACTCTGAAACAGATGCTTCAGAGTGTTTTATTTAAAGTATAGTTTTTAAAATATTATGCAGTTAGTTTTTCAATTTTTACAAGAACATCATCGATGTCAAACGGTTTAGAAATAAATTCATCAGCATTGCATGCATTGATTACATTTTCAGCTTTTGCATGAGCACTGATAATCATTACCGGAATTTTTGAAGTAGCTTCATCTTCTTTTATTTGATTGCAAAGATCGGTACCCGAACCATCAGGTAATCTTACATCCAATATAAAAACATCCGGAACAACCGATTGATCTCTATTGTTGAAGGCATCAACAGTAGCAAATGAACGTACGTCATAATTTTCGAATGACAGGAGCAATTGTAATGCATCTCTGATGCCTGTCTCATCTTCTACGATAAAAATTGTTTTCATACATCTTGCTTGGCAAAAACAAAGCCAACATTGAGATCTCGCTAAAATAATTTATCATAATATAGAATGAAAATTCAAAGTTTATGACGGTGAAATTGGCGAGTATACGCTTAAAATATTTCTTTATTTGAGTAATTGTTTTTAATTGTTTCTATTCCTGAATTTTTTTTAATTAAATAAGGTTGTTGATAATGAGTGATTTGTGTGTATTTCTATAAGATGAGATTTGGGCAGGTAACAGCAGGATAGCTGAAATTTTCGATAAGTATACTTTTATAAAAATAAAAATATGAGAAATATCATGTCTTTCAGATTTAACTTTTCTCATGTTTAATCTAAATGAAAGTATAAAAGTAATAATTATTAATCACCAGCCACAAAATGAAGAAATCTATAATAACTCTTGGTATTTTACTAAGTACCACAAGTTTTATCTTCGCACAGGAAAAAGAAACCACGGGTAAGGCCTCGGATAGTACAAAATCCAGTAATAAAACGAAGGATATTGAGGAAGTAGTCGTTATCGCTTACGGTACACAAAAAAAAGGAGAGGTCACCGGATCTGTCGGAAAGGTGAGTACGGCGAGTTTCAAAGATCGTCCTATTGCACGAGTTGATCAGGCATTAACGGGTCAGATTGCGGGTGTTAAAACCCGTGCTACTTCAGGAAAACCGGGAGAACCTTTAGAAATCAGGGTGCGTGGTTCAGCTTCTATCTCAGCAAGCAATTCTCCTCTTTATGTAGTTGATGGAATGGTAGTAGATGACATGGCCAATGTTTCTCCAGATGATGTGCAATCGATTGAAGTACTAAAGGATGCTGCATCAACGGCAATGTACGGATCGAGAGGCTCTAATGGGATCGTGATTGTAACGACTAAAAAAGGGGTTTCAGGTAAGCCATCATTCTCATTTTCTCAGTATTATGGTGTTCAAACCATCGAGAAAAAGCTTGACATCATGAACAGCGCAGAATGGATTGACTATGCAACCGAGTCTATTAATAAAAGATGGGTTGCTTTATCTCCGGGGAATTCAGCTTCTGACAGCTATGCAGTGAGAGCAAATTATTTTAATCTGGCAAATACTACTGATTATAATCTGGCAAATATCACCTATATGGTCGATCCCAGATGGGGAACCAATCAGGTAGCAAATATCGACTGGCAGGATGCATTTTACCGCCCGGCTGCGATTCAGAATTATCAGTTATCGGTGAGAGGAGGAAGCCAGAATGTAAAATATGCGATTTCGGCTGCGTATTTTGATCAGGAAGGTATGGCGCTAAATACAGGTTTTAACAGATTTAATTTGAGTGCAGTTATTGATGTAAATATTTCGGATAAATGGAAAGCCGGAATTACTTTACGACCAAGTTATTCTCAAAGTTACGGCGCTGCGGTAGACGGAAAAGACAATGAAGCTCACAAAATGCTTTCTATGGTTCCAGTAGCAGAATTATCAGCCGGTCTTTATACCAATTTCTGGAAAAATACAAGATACAGATGGGCGGGTTCTACAGTAAGCCCGATTGGAACTTTAGAAAACACAACCAATGATACCAATGAATTCAGGTTATTGTCTAGCATGTACATGTCTTATGATATTTTACCGGGATTAAATTTTAAAATTTCGGGAGGTGCTACTAATAATTATAACATCAATACCGGTTACATACCAACTTTCAATTTAGTTACAAATATTCCGGGACAGGTAAGTATTGCGAGCAGAAGAACGGTTAATTATAACCGATATTTAGGTGAAGCTTTATTAAATTATAAAAAGACCTTCGGAAGTCATAGTATCGCCGCTCTTGCAGGGTATAGTGCAGAAAATTACAGAACGACTTCACAATACAACCGTAACAAAGGTTTCGCTAATGATGATTTGAAAACGTTTAATTTCACACAGTCTGCATCAGTGCTAAATTCAGAATATACAGCTTCAGAGCGTATGCTGATCTCATTATTCGGACGTGTAAACTATGATTACCAAAAGAAATATATGCTATTTGCAAGTATACGTAGAGACGGTTCTTCCAGATTTGGATGGAATAATCTTTATGGAACTTTCGCAGCATTTGGTGGAGCATGGAAAATGGATGAAGAAGAATTTCTTAAAGATAAAACCTGGCTGAGCAACTTAAAATTAAGATACAGCTGGGGAGAAAACGGAAACGATAACATCGGAGATTACCGGGCTTTTGGTACACTTGCAGGAGGAAATTATTCATTTGGTGGAGGTTTGTCAAATGGTCTGATATCCAATACAATTCCCAATCCGAATTTGACGTGGGAGAAAACACAGTCTTCAGATTTTGGTTTTGAATTAGGATTATTCAACAGAATAGATTTTACGGCAGATTATTACATCAAAAAAACCAATGATCTTCTTTTGCAGCAACCAATTCCTTACGTAACCGGTTATAATATCATGTGGAAGAATGTAGGCTCAGTTCAGAATAAAGGTTTAGAATTCGATCTTAGCACAAAAAATTTAACGGGAGCATTCAAATGGAACACTTCGGCAAATATTGCATTCAATAATAATAAAGTTTTGCAGTTAGGAAGCGACAATGCACCTATATATACGGGTTTTAGCAGCAGTACCAATATTATTAAAGTAGGCGAAGAGCTTAATTCATTTTATTTGTACGAAGCGATTGGTGTTTTGTCAACAGCAGATATCAATAATACAGGTGTGGCAAAAACAAATGGTGCTATTGCCGGAGATGTTAAATACAAAGATTTTAATGGGGATGGAAAAATTGACGAAAATGACCGTCATATCATCGGAAGCCCTACTCCTGATTATTATTGGGGTTTTACCAATACGTTTTCTTACAAAAACTTTGATCTTTCTGTGTTTTTTCAAGGCCAGAAAGGAGGATATAGTTATGCATTACTTGGGCGTGCAATCGATCGTACAGGAATGGGAACTACGACAAACGTGATGGGGAACTGGGCCAATCGTTGGCGTTCTGATGCAGATCCGGGAGACGGAAAAACACCAAGATTAGATGGTACTACAGGAAGCCTTTTGGATACAAGATGGTTATATGATGCCACTTACATCCAATTAAAGAACGTTACGTTAGGATATAATTTTGAGGAGGAATTAGCCCAAAAATTAAAAATTTCTAACCTTAGAGTTTATGTCAGTTTAGAAAATGTCTGGAGAAAAGATCATTATTATGGTGGCTACAACCCAGAATCTGTACAGTCAGACGGTACCGATTACGGAGCATATCCCAATGCGAAAGTATTTATGATGGGCTTAAACTTTAACTTCTAAATTTAAAAAAATGAAAATTACTTATAAAAAAAATACACCCTTTCTACAATTTAACGTCAGAACTTTAGGTAAAGCCTTAATTTTTGGAGCCTTAGCTTTAGGAACGGTTAGCTGTGAAGATGATTTAAGGCTCGAGCCGGAAAATAATATTACCCAAAACTCTTTTTACACCACAGAATTACAAATTCAGCAGGCATTGTCGGGAGTATATTCCGCAATGATTAATGCCTCATCAAGAGGCGGGTATGATGTTAATTTTTATTTATTGGCATCAGAAGTCCGTTCTAATAATTTTAATGCAATTTCTCAAAACGGAAATAGAGATTACTACGCCATCAACCGTTTTCAGGATACTTCTTCTACCGAAGAGATGGAAATTCTTTGGGAAGATGCCTATCAACAGATTTCGTATGCCAACATGCTTTTATCGAGAATAGATGCAGTGCCTTTTGCAGATCCTGCAACAAAAGAACAATATCGTTCTGAAGCTCGTTTTCTGAGAGCCTATGCTTATTTTGAGTTGATGCGCAGTTTTGGGAAAGTTCCTTTAATAGATCATCCGGTGAGTCCGGAAGAGGCGGCTACCATTCCAAGAACAGATTTGGCAACGCTTTATAATTTCATTACTTCAGAAATTGAATCATCTATTGGAGGTCTAAAAAATGTCTACGATGCGGCTAATAAAGGAAGAATAACAAAATCGGCGGCTCATGCAATGTTAGGGAGGATTTATCTTACAGGTTCCGGTTATCCGCTCAATAACGGTGCGTATGTAGCAAAAGCGAAAGATCATTTATTTACAGTGATTCAGGGAGAAGGTCAGTTTGTTACATTTGCTCCGAATTATGCAGATTTATTTAAAAGTGCTAATGACAATAAATACCATATTTTCGAAATTCAACACATCAGCGGCGGTTTGTCACAAGGTTCGTACTTGCCGAGTTATGTTTCGCCTAATTTCGGAGTAGCTGATCCTTATTACAATCCGCAAGGAAGTTTATTCAGTTCTGCGGAATTGGGTGTTTCGCAATCATTAATTGACACGTATGAACCAGGAGATTTAAGACTTCCGCTAACAATTAAAACAAGCTTCATCGCACAAAACGGACAACCCGATCAGGCTAAATTTTTTGTAAAATTCCGTGAAAAAGGAATTGTTTTGACCAATCGTTATGACTGGCCAATCAACTTCCCGATTATACGTTATGCAGACGTTCTGTTGATGTATGCTGAAATTTTAAATAGTCAGGGAAATACAGCTGCAGCAGTTCCGTATTTAAACAAAATTCGCCAGAGAGCGGGCCTTGCTGGGGTTTCCACATTGATATCAGCTAACGATTTTACAACTGCGCTTCGCAAAGAGAGAAGAGTAGAGTTTGCCGGAGAAGGTGTTTACTGGCATGATTTGGTACGCTGGAATGCCGGAGTATCGGTTATCAATCAAGCTGCAGCACAGCTTAATTATAATTTTACCATTACCACCAACGATTATCTGTATCAGATTCCTTTGTCTCAGATTCAGGTTGCAGGATATGATCAGAATCCTTAAAAGGTATAATTAATATAAGTTGATGATATTCGTAAGCTTTTTTGAATATGGATATCATCAGCATCAATTTCATAAAAATAGAAAATCCCGAAGCAATGTGCCCCGGGATTTTTCGTGATATATGATGTGATTTAGTGTCTCTTAAATAGGATTTCATCCATTTTTACCTGCTTTACATAAATTCTTTGAAAGCTTACCGGCATATATTGATATAATATATTCCACTGATGGGTGTCGGTTTGCTTTTTAAAGCTTGTGAAAGATCTTACGAAAAGATTCTCAATAATTTGTTTTACGGTTTGTGTCCCGTTTATATATAGCCAGCCCATCATTTTGATGTTGTGGTTTACAATATTAATCTTCGATTCCTGCAAAAGGTTTTTCATATGATTAATAGTTGCCTGAATTGCTCCTGCAAAATTATTCTGTGCTGAAAGTTGCACTATTTCTTGTTGTAATGTAGGATAGAATACTTTTAAATGCTCAATTGCTCCATCTTCATTAATTACTTTCTTCTCAATATTCTTCATTTTAAATATTTTTCAAAACATTCTTGTATTAGCCAAAACTGTACCAATTTCTTCGGTGTAATATTAAAAATTGTTTTTTTATATGAATTTTATTTTAATGTTTATCTACTAGCAAATCATTTATTGATGCCTGTTTCATGTATTTTTTATTTCTTTGTTTAGTGATTAAAAATGTAACGAGTTGATTTTTAATGTAATTAATTGAGATTGGTTTTTATTGTTTTGTAATGAATCATTTAAATGATGATGCTGAAATTTATTTTAAATTTTTATATAATTTACCCATACTGTATTTTGCATATATCTTCAATTGACTGATCATTTATGTTTTTGTATTTCTTTGCTAAATGAAATCGAATATTCGATGAAGTCAAATGTCATAGCATAACGAGTCGTAATTTTATTTTTCGGAATTAAAGAAAAGAGAGATTTATTCCGTTTTAATTTTGAGAATAAATATATTTGCAGTCCATAAAAATCAGAGATGTTTACAAAAATAGTAGTCCACAGAGTCGGAAATAAAATCAACGGAGAATCACTTATACTTTCACAGGAAGAGCTTCAGCTCGATGAAGGTACGGTAGAGCTGCTGGAGAATTATTTTTTAGGCTCTTTTAAAACTGAAGAAACCTACCAATTCTACAGCGATTCTTATTTGGTAAACAATCCGGTTTTCAGTTCCGTGTCTGAGATTTTTGATGATAAAGCCAAGTTTCTTTGGGAGGCAGAAAATATTGCTAAGCATCTTTTCGAAGCTGCAGAAAATCCAAGAGTTCAGGGCGGAGAATTGTTTATCGTTTTCTTTGAAGACGAAAGAGAAAGCGAAGAAAGAGTAGATAAAATCGGAATTTTTAAAACCGAAAAAAGAGATTCTTTCTTAAAAATATTCCCCAAAAATGAAACTTTTGAGATTGAAAAAGATCAGGGAATCAGTTTGTCTAAAATTGATAAAGCCGCTTTAATTTATAATAACAATAAAGAAAGTGGATATGTACTTTCCGTGGTTGATAACAACAAAAACGGAGATATGTATTACTGGTTTGAAGATTTTTTAAAGGTAAAACAGCGTGATGATGAGTATTTCCACACGCAGGAAGCCTTAATGGTTTACAAAGACTATATCACAAAACAGCTTCCTCAGGAATTTGAGGTTTCAAGAGCAGATCAGGCTGACTTTCTGAACCAGTCTATTAATTTTTTCAAGGAGAAAGAAGAATTTAAGCTGGATGAGTTTGCTGCTGAAGTACTGAAAGACGAACATGTAATCGAAAGTTTTAACAATTATAAAACCGATTACGAACAGGAAATGCAGATCAATATTGCCGAAGAATTCCCGATCAGTGAAGCGGCGGTGAAAAAAACGCAGCGACATTTCAAAAGTATAATTAAATTAGATAAAAATTTTCACATCTACATTCATGGGGATCGAAAAATGCTTGAGCAAGGGCAGGATGAAAAAGGGAAATTTTATATGCTTTATTTTGATAAAGAAGTATAGAGATCACTTAAGATAAATTTCGATTAGTTAATGAAAAATTCGGGACCAACTTTGCCGTCCTGTAAAAACAATGGAGTTTTTTTGAACCGGGAATTAGCTACGGAATTATTGAACATCAAACATCAATAATGATAGTAAATTGAATCCTCATTCCTTTAAAGCCAACGAATGATGTAACAATCTCCGACAATTGTTCCGATAAAAAATTTAGATTGTCTGAAGAAATATTTCACAGATTAATATGCTCGATTCCTTAAGATAAAAACATGTTTATCTCTTGAAAACCAATGGTCTAAGGCAGAAGTAAAAGGGGTGGAATAAATGATATATATTATAAATTATTTTTGTAATGTTAATTAATTTGTTAATAATTATGAGTTATGATTAGATTTTAATTAATTAAATTCTGTTTTTATTTTAATAAATCATAATTCTTGTTAATTATTAAGGAGAAGTTTAACCTTACATACCACACGGATGTTATATAGGATATTATTTAGTTATCTTTGATCTTTATTAGCATATTATGAATTTTGTTGAATGTCATGATGAGCCCATTCATATTCCTGGCTATATACAAAGTTTTGGATATTTAATTGGCATCGAGACAACTTCCCTTACCATTACCTTCTTCAGCGAAAATATCGCAGATGTTTTCAAAGTAGAACGCAGTGAAGATTTTTTTGGAAAAAAGCTTTCGCAGTTTCCTGAGGTTTTTCAAACCGTGATCGATTCTGATATTTTTAAAGATGCAGGATTTCTTTCAAAAAGAGAAAATGAAACTTATTTCGACAAAATTGTAATCAACGACAAACAATATCACTTTTCGGTTTTCAGAGCAAATGATTATATTTTTCTGGAGTTTGAGGCGGTTATTGAAAACCCTCTTAAGCGTATTACCAATAAATATGATAATTTTTATATCATTGATAACGAACAGGGGATTTGGGATCAACTCCTCAATACGATTTTCAATATTATAAATTATGACCGGATCATGGTCTATAAATTTATGAATGATGGTTCCGGAAAAGTAATTTCAGAAAAAACAAACAGTCATCTGGAAAGCTATTTAGGACTTCATTATCCCGAACACGACATTCCGAGACAAGCCCGTGAACTCTACAAAAAGAAAAGAAAAAGAATATTTTCTAATGTTCATACCGAGCCTGTTCGTATTCTCAGTCGCGAAGAAAGAAATATAGATCTTACCTTTGCAGCTTGCAGAGCAATGTCGCCTATACATGGGCAATACATCAAAAATTCAGGAGCTTCATCAAGTTTCAGCATTTCGATTATCATTGATGATCAATTGTGGGGATTGGTGACGTGCCAAAATTCTGAACCGAAACATATCGATCTCGAAGATCGTGTGCAGGCAGGCATTTTCACTGTTTTGGCATCTAACGCTTATTCGTCTTTTAAATCTAAAAAAGAATTAGAATATAGAATAGATCTGAACGAAAGATTATCTGCTCTAAAATCTGAATTTTTGGAACACGGTACTCTATTCGATTCTTTGGATTTTAATAAATCTCAGCTTAGACTTATGCCAAAAGCTGACGGATTGGCAATTATTTCAGACAATGATATTGTAACCGACGGAGCTGCACCAGATCGGGAAATCATCAATAAAATTGTAGGATGGGCCTATGAAAATACCTCAGATAATGTCTTTATAAGCAATCGTTTTCTGAAAGATTACGGCGAAGAGCTGGGCCTGAATTCTGATGCAGCAGGAATTATTATATATTTTATTGAACGAAGTAAAAAAGAGATTTTAATCTGGTTCAGAAAAGAGTTTGATGAACACATCAGCTGGGCAGGAAATCCCGAAAAAAAGATTAATACTTTCTCAAAAAACGGGGAAGAGATGACAACGGTTTCGCCAAGAGAATCTTTTAAGGTTTTTATTGAAAATATAAAAGGAAAATCAAAAAGATGGAGTTCCAAAAACCAAATTGCTGTACATCTTATTCGGGATCTTATTTTTGAAACTTCTCACAAACAGTATATTACCATAAAAAAGCTAAATGATCAGCTGAAAAAAGTGAATGAAGAACTAGACAGTTTTTCGTACACCATTTCACACGATTTGGGAACTCCGCTTACCGTGATGAAACTCAATGCGCAGATGCTGCTCAACAGCTTGGGAGATATAGATGAGAAAGATAAAAATAAAATAAAATCTATCATTGGTGAGATCGATAATATGGCAGAGATGATGCAGAATGTGCTTCAGCTGAGTCGTGCAAAACACAGCGAAATAAAGCTTGAGACCATCGAAACCAATCAGACCATTCAGAAAATTACGGAAAATGCAAAGATTATGTACGACAGCCGTAAAAGTATGGTGGTAATTAAAGAATGCCCGGAAGTTCTGGCTGATAAAACAATGCTACATCAGGTATTTTTGAATATCATCAATAATGCCGTAAAATATTCATCGGATCAGGAACAGCCTATTATCGAAATAGAAGGCACCGAAGCCGGCGATAAAATTATCTACCGTATAAAAGACAACGGCATCGGAATTCCGGAAGAAAATAAACATAAAATGTTCAAAATTTTCAACCGTATGGATAATGCCAAAAAGTTTAAAGGAAATGGAGTAGGCCTTTCGATCGTTCACAGGATAATGAACAGACTCGGCGGAAATGTAGATTATGAAAGCACTAAAGATGGTACTTGCTTTATTTTAACGTTTCAAAAACCTAAATTTGTGAAACTTTAAAACAAAAATATGGTATCTGAATATCTAAAAAAAAATACCGCGGAGTATCACGATGCAGCTGAAAAGCTTTTTAATTCTGAGAAAATTTTTAATAAAACTTTCAGCTTAGAAGATTATAAAAAAATTATCAATACCAATTATCTGATGCTTCTTCACAGCGAAGACAAAATATTCAATAATCTTTCTGAAAACTTTTCAGAAAAACTTCAGTTAGACAAAAGAGTAAAACTTCCATTAATTGAAAAAGATCTGGCAAGTTTGGCTTTAGAAAATCAGATGCCAACTCATACGCTTGATTTTACCAATGAGCATGAAGCTTTAGGAGCAATGTATGTAATTGAAGGATCTACTTTGGGTGGAAATGTGATTGCAAAACAACTTTCTAAAACTGAAGGTTTTGATGAGGTAACTTTCAACTTTTTCGGGTGTTATCAGGAAAATACAGGCCCGATGTGGAAAAACTTTAAAGAAGTTCTGGATACTGAAGTTACTGAAGAAAACTACAATGACGTATTATCCGGAGCCAAAAAATTATATAAGTTTTTACTAAACGTTAATTAATTTCCTTAAATAATAATTAAAATTCCCGAAAGATTGCTCAATTTTTCGGGAATTTGTACATTTGGGAAGCAAAAATTAAACTAACAAAATAAATAATAAAAAAAGTATTATGAAACTGTAAAGTTCCATAATGCCAATTAAAAACAATAAATCAATATATTATGAAAGTAACTGTAGTAGGTGCAGGCGCTGTAGGTGCAAGTTGTGCAGAATACATCGCAATGAAAGACTTCTGTTCAGAAGTAGTTTTAGTAGATATCAAAGAAGGTTTTGCTGAAGGAAAAGCAATGGACTTGATGCAGACTGCATCTTTGAACGGATTTGATACAAAAATTACCGGTACAACAGGAGATTACAGCAAAACAGCAGGTTCTCATGTAGCAGTAATCACTTCTGGTATCCCAAGAAAACCGGGAATGACCAGAGAAGAATTAATTGGTATCAATGCGGGAATCGTAAAAGAAGTTACTGAAAACTTAGTGAAAAATTCTCCTGAAGTAATTATCATCGTGGTTTCTAACCCAATGGATACAATGGCTTATTTGGTACACAAAACTTCAGGTCTTCCTAAGCACAAAATCATCGGTATGGGTGGTGCTTTAGATTCTGCAAGATTCAAATACAGATTGGCTGAAGCTTTAGAAGCTCCAATCTCTGATGTAGACGGTATGGTAATCGCTGCTCACAGTGATACAGGAATGCTTCCTTTATTGAGCAAAGCAACAAGAAACGGAGTTCCTGTAACTGAGTTCCTTGACGAAGCAAAACAAAAATATGTAATTGAAGAAACTAAAGTTGGTGGTGCTACATTAACTAAATTATTAGGTACTTCAGCTTGGTATGCTCCAGGTGCAGCAGTTTCTGTAATGGTTCAGGCAATTGCTTGTGACCAGAAAAAGATGATCCCTTGTTCATTAATGCTTGACGGAGAATATGGCGAAAGCGATATCTGTTTAGGTGTTCCTGCAATTATCGGGAAAAACGGTGTCGAAAGCATCGTAAACATTACTTTAACTGAAGAAGAGAAAGCTAAATTTGCTGAAGCTGCACAAGCGGTAAGAGAAGTAAATGGTGATTTGAAGTTTTAATTTAAACTTTATATAAATGAACAGCGCACTCTTTGAGTGCGCTGTTTTGCATTGATATTATCTCCATAAACGATTTTGTACTTTGTTTTTATTTATTGAAAAAGATTTTAGATTTTTTCATCAATAGGGTAGGGCTTTAGCCCGACCACAATTAAGATTTCAAATATGGATTTAGCCAAGACTTATTCTTGGAATTAATTTAATAAGTGTTTAAGATAAAAGTTCTTGATACGCTTCGCTATTCGAACTGACGATGCGTTAGAATCTCTTTTTTTAATAAAATTACTTTACAACAGTAGCCTCCATTTCCACTTTCAACGTTTCAAATAATGTTTTTACTTCAATAACATTACTTGCCTGCTGAATGCCATGTTTTGTAATCCAGTTCTGCCAGATATCAAAATTTTCAAAAAAGGCGGGATGGTCTGTCGTATAAACATTGAGACGAACAATGTTTTTAAGTTCAAAATCTGCCTGTAGAATTACTTTTTCAAGATTTTCGAATGTCTTACTTATCTGCGTTCTCATGTCGGCATCGCTTGTAATTCCGTTGTCGTCGATCGCAGTTTGCCCCGAAACGTAAAGCGTGCTTTGAACATTTTTAACTTCCACAGCTTGTGCATAGTTTCTGTCGTTCTGCCATGCCCACGGGTTAATGATTCTTTTTTCCATGTTGAAATATTTTAGTTAAACAATGGAACAAAGTTCGGCAGATAAGGGAATGTTATTGTGTGACGTGTGTCACAATTTATTTTGACTCAAAAAAGCGGCTCAGTGTTTCGCGCGAAACCCCAAGATAGGAAGCTAAGACTGTTTTTGGTATTCTCTGCAAAAGCGAAGGGTAGTATTTCAGAAACTGTTCGTAGCGCTCCTTTGCACTCATCGTCATTAGTGAAAGTATTCTTCTTTGGCTGGTAATATGTCCTCCAATAGCTTTTTTCAGGAAGAAATCGGTCATTTTAGGAACTTCAGTCAACAGTTGTTGATAATTATCAAATGAAAGTTTTAAAACTACAGTGTCTTCCAGGCATTGTAATGACTGAGTTGCTTTAGTTTGGGTGTAAAATGCAGCATAATCACTTTCCCACCAATCTTCCATAGAAAATGAAATAATGTGCTCTTTTGCATCGCTGTCGGTATAAAAAAGTTTCAAAAGCCCGGAAACAATAAAATACACATGGTTTACCTGATCATTCGCATTAATAATCATTTCACGTTTTTTGAAATGTTGTTCTTCAAAAAAAGAACAGGCTTTTTCCAATTCTATTTCTTGAAGATCAACTGTTTTCCGGATATGGGTTTTAAGAATTTGATTCATGTTTTTCAACCTTGGAAATCTCCACAATCATGTTCTTCAAATTTTTCAATCAAAGTTTCTGGAGTGTAGAATTCTGAAATTCTTTTATTTTTAAAGTCTGGTTTTTTACCTTCGAATGTCAGTTGATAAATAGGTTCGTTTTCAACTTTAGTAAAGATAAAAGTTGTTTCTGAGGTTGTGATTTTCAAGATATTGCCAGATTTTTCATATTTAAAGTCTTCGAATCTTTGAAAATCATTATCATCACAAACATTTACAATATCAAAATTTTTCTTGTTGAGTTTAAATATTGCTAAATCACATGCATAACAGTTTCCGCTAAATTCTGTTCCGTATTTTTTGAAAACATCTTTACTTTTAGCTTCCTTCAATTCAATCGGCGTAAGTTTGCTGTATTCTGATAAATAGATTTCCTGAATTTCCTTTTTGTATGCTGGTTTTTCAGTTTTCGGCTGAGTGATTTGTTCCGTATCTGTTATTTGTTGTTCGTTTTCTTTATTCTCCGATTTACAGGAAAAAATTAATAATGATAAAGCTATACAGCAAAGTGAAAGTGTTTTTTTCATATATATTTAAAATTAAATTAATCTCCACCACAACCTCCGCAAAAAGGGGCTGATGATGAGGTTTCACAAACAATAAAAAAAAAAAAATTTAATCTTATATAAATTACGATAAATCAAAATTTTTAAAGCTTCAATTGGCAAATTTTATTTGATTGTTAATATAATTGAAAGTCCAATTCTGTGTAGAAAGACCATATACATTTCCGTTTACATCATAAGATTTACTTTCATAAGATCTGTAATTATTTTCAGAAAGTGATCTGTAAAATATCTCTTCAAACATCATCAATTTTTTTGTAGGATTTGGAGAATTGTCGTAATCTTTAAAAGTTTGTACAGTTTTGATTTTATTTGATAAGTTAACTTGCCAAGTCTGACTTACAGTGTTATAACTAAGAGGTCTGCTTACAATACTGTCAATATTTCCAACTGAATTATAATAATACTTAGTGCCAGATACCGGAAGCTGTTTCTTTCTTATAGATTTTATAATCCTATCATTATTATAATAGTATTCTATAGTGTCATTTACATAAGGATCAATGTTTATTTTCTTGACGATTTTGCCATTTTCTGTTTTAAAAATAGTTTTTAATTGATCTGAAAAATTGGACAATGAAACTTTTACAGTTAATGATATTTCATTATTTCCGTAGGCAATCTCTTCATAATAATTATTAGAAAATATGTAATTGAAGCCTGTTGATCCAGGAAGAGGAAGAAGACCACCTATACGTTTTATAGGTCGGTTTTGATTATCATATTGAATGTTTGCAATCACGCTGCTACCAGATAGAACACCATCAGGATAATGCATATATAAGTAGTAGTAGGCTTCAAAATTCTGTATATTATTTGATAACTCAATTTCTTCAGGGTCGTTTGTCTGGCAAGAAACTACAAGTAATGAGGTGAAAATTGATAATAAAATTGCAGCGATGTGCCTGTTATTTTTCATGATGTATTTTACTTTGAAAGTACAATAATTTTTTTGAATATTTGAAAGTTAAAACAGTTTAAGTTAAATAATCAGAAAAAATTCACATACAATTACTGAAAAAACATAGATTGAATTATAGCTGGCAAATTACGTAGGTATTATTATTTCTTAAAAACAATCCGTCACCAGCTCCATATTCACCATGGCTCCGGCTACATTTCCGGTCATCACTGCGTTGGAAACTGAACGCATCATTGAAGAATTGTCGCCACACACAAAAACTCCGGGAATTTTGGTTTTCTGAAACTGATCGGTTTTAATATGACCAAATTCTGTAAACTCACAACCTAAATTTTTCGGAATATCAGAATGCTGATGAAAAGGAAATGCTCCGTAAACTGCTTCGAATTTCATTTCTGTTTGATCTGAAAAAATAATGCTTTCAACGATTCCGTTATCGTGTTTCAATTTAGAAATTTCACGTTCAATAATTTGAATATTGTTTCGTTTCAGTTTTTCCATTTGTTCTTCTGTAAAGTTGGATTTTCCTTGTGTAAGGATTGTAACATCTTCGGTTAGGTTTTTCACAAGCGAAGAAATATGCACCGCTTTATCACCATTGGCAATAATTCCTGTTTTCTTGCCTTTATATTCATATCCGTGACAATACGGGCAATGAATTAGAGAAATTCCCCAAGATTCTTGAAAACCTTTGATGTCAGGAACCTCATCTACAAGTCCCGTTGCAATAATCAATTTCTTTGAATGAAATTTTTCTCCTTTTTCTGTAGTGATTTCAAAACCGTTTTCAGATTTTTTGGCATCAGCTGCTTTTCCTTTGTGAAAATGAACTGTCTCATATTCACTTACTTGCTTTTGCGCACTTTCTGCAATTTCTTTGGGTGATTTTCCATCTTGTGTCAGGAAATTATGAGAATGTGGAGTTTGTTCATTACAGGGCTTTCCGCTGTCTATTACTAAAGTTTTTCTTAATGATCTACCTAAAGCCATTGCTGCTGAAAGCCCGGAGTAACTTCCTCCGATGATGATTACTTCGTATTCTGTGGTGTTCATAATTTCTGATTTTAAAAATTAATCAAAATGTTTTAACTTGAAAGTTTGGCAAAGTTAGAATAAATTTTTATTATTGCAACATAATCGCATTAATAAAAATGATAAGAAGAAGTACCCCAACAAAAGAGGCAGTTTTGAATGTTTTAGCAGGCTCCCGAAAAGCGATGAGTCAGGAAGCTATCATGAAAAAAGTTGAGATTGATATCGACAGAGCAACCATTTACCGTGTTCTCAATCGGTTCTGTGAAGACGGAATTCTTCATAGAATCGTTGCAGAAGACGGTAAACAATATTTTGCGGTCTGCATCAAATGTGACGAAAAAAAAATGGCAGATTATCATTTTCATTTTCGATGCACAAAATGCGAAACGATAGAATGTCTGCCAAATGAAGTTCAGTTTACGTTAGAAAAAGGCTATGTAGTGGAAAGTGTCAACTGTATTTTAACCGGGATTTGTAAGGATTGTGCATAAAAAACCTCTGCAAAATTTACAGAGGTTCTTTATAAATTATTTTAAAGAGTTACTTTTTCTTTGAGTCTCCGGAATCTACTTTTGGCTGTTCGCCTACAATCGACATTTTATTTTCAAAAGGTTTAGCTTCCAAAACGGTGATGCTGGTTTGTTCTTTCCCAAGGTTGTATTGTACAAACACAGTTTTCTCAGCAGTTCGGATAATGTAGGTGTTTACGTTCTTCCAGTTATTACAAGAATGCATGTAGCCCAAATTGTAAGCTTCAGGATCTGTTTTTTTTATACGTTCTTCTTCGCCGTCACGTAAAGGCTCACCTGTATTTATTTTTACGCCACCAAGATTTTTAATCAGCTCGTCAAAACTTTTCTGAATTTCAAGCGGAGAAAATTTCTTGTCCTTAAATTCTGTTGAAATTCTGATCTCGGCTTTGTAAGTTTTACCTTCCATTACGGTATATGAACCGTGATCGTAGAAATACTCTTTATCAAAATCTTTGGTTTGTCCGTTTCCCTGATAAGAATTTGGGTCGGTGAAAGTATATCCTTCAGGAAGTTTAAAATAAGGAAAAACTCCATTGAATTTATCGGTAACAGGGATTTTGCTGATGTTGTATCCTGTGTCTGAAATCGCTTCTGATGAATAGTCATGCTCAGCTGTATTTGCATTTACTGTTTCCTTAGAAACAGCCGGATCTTCATTTTTCTTATTACAAGACCATAAAGTAAGCACTGCCAAAGCACTCGTAAAAAGCATATTCTTCATAATTCAATAGGTTGAGAGGCGTAATTCTGCCTTTTTGTGGTAGCAAAATTGATGCTAAAGAAGATGAAGAAATTTTAAAATTATGTTAAATTGTAGATAAGAAACACAACAGCAATTATTTTAACTCTTTTAAAACCCTTTCAAATTCCAAATCTTTTTTTTCTAAGAAATCCTGATCTTTATATTTAATCAATTCATTGATTCTGATTCCTGTTTGTTGGGTTTGAGAATTATCAGGATAAAAAATTCCGTTTCCTGTAAATTCCAGAAGATAATCACCGGGTAAATTTACTTTAACGAGGTCTCCGTCTGCACCGGCACTTTGCTGGCCAATCGTTAAGGATTGCGGGAAAATATTCTGAAGACTCATGGTATACCATTCGCTTGCACTTTGAGATTCGGGGTTTACAAGAATAAATACTTTCCCCTGATATTGATATGTTTTTTTGTCTTTAATCTCTGGAAAATAATGAGCTCGATCTTCCAAATAAAAAAACGTGCCTATATTTTTAAGATTTGGAGCATAATATTTATAAAAATAATTTTCGACAGGAGAGAAATATTTGTAAACATAATGATGTACAAAACCACCCCAATCAGGGTAGGCTCTCATATCAAAAACAATCGCTTTTTTCTTTGAAGCATCAACTAAAATACTATCCATAACCGCATCCATCTTGTCATTGCTTACCTTATTAATAAACTGGTACGTATGATTGATTTTAAAGTAGGCAACATCGTCATGAACAATTTTACGGTTTTCTCTCTTCTGTATTTTATCCTGTAAATAAGTAACAATGAAGTCGTATTTTTCTTTATTGGAAATGTCAACCATATCAATTTTTGTAGAAAATCTCTTATTGCTCTTGCCAGATTTTACTTCTATACTCTTTTGTGAAAGATCATCGGGCCAGATCAGGTTATTTTCGTATTTTGAAAGAACATATACCAGTTTTTCATTATTCGAGGTAGATAATAATTCTCCTTTCTCTTTGATGATTTGGGGAATGCTTTTACCGTTAATTGAAATAATCTTATCTCCGATATTAATTTGAGCTTTGGAGCAGATTTCCGGAAAAATGAGATGCGTAACTAGAATATGATCATCAACAATCTGAAAATCAAATGGCGCAAGATAATTGCCATGAAAAATATCTTTTTTATAATTCAACTGTTTGTAAAAACTGAAAGCGTGACTATCCTTTAATTTTGAAGCAAATTTCGCCAGTAAAATTTCAAAATCTTTCCTTGAATTTATTTTTGAATTTTCGTGTAAAGTATTTTTAAAAAACTCTTCAAAGCCTTTATCCATAATGTATTTGTGAGGAAAAAGGTAGTCGACAATTCCCTGTATTTTTGCCAATGCCAGTAAACGGTATTCTATCGGAAGATTTTCAGTTTTAGGAAATGGATATTTTTTTTCATCACTTACCAGTTTCCCTTTTGGAAGGTTTTCAAAATTATAGCGATGCATGTAAATGGCATTGAGCAAGTCTTTATTTTCAGAACTTACTTTTCGGTTTTTCTGAAACCAGTCGAAATTCTGATTTTTTGAAAGAACGTCCCGTGATATTTCAGCAGGAGCTGAAGCTGCGAATTTTTTATTGAGTTTTGATGTTAATTTGTCAGTTATAGAATTAAAATCATCCTGAGCGCTGATGTTTTTCACATTGACCAAAAATAAACTGTCAGCATTTATCTTTCCGCTTGCGAGATCCGGATGATAATATTTAATGAAATTCCAGGTTTTGATGAAGTCATAATACTGATCTTTCTGAGCGAAAACGGATTGTTGAAATAAAAAAAAGATAAGAAGAACTGACGTTTTTTTCATGGTGATAAGTAATTTTTAAAGATAACAGATATTTGTCAATTGTAAAATAATTAAAATCAATAAATTGATAATTTTATTTTATCAGTATCGAAACTACATTTATATTAAGTTTTCAATATAAAAATGCGAAAAAATCTTATCAGATAAGACTTGTGTTTCAAAAAATTTAATCAAAATTTCACACACCAAACTTTCAAAACCCGTAAATTTGTCGCACTAAAAAGTTATTCAATGTTTAGGAAAATTTCAGTTGCTGCAGCAGCATTGCTGTCTGTAATTACAATCAATGCTCAGAAAAATAAAAACAATCAGGTTGATAGACCCAAACTGGTCGTAGGTTTGGTTATCGATCAGATGAGGTGGGATTATCTTTACCGATTCTACAGCAAGTATGGAAATGACGGTTTCAAAAGACTTTTGAATAAAGGTTATTCCTTAAATAATGTGCATATTCCTTATGTTCCTACAGTGACGGCTTTGGGACATACTTCTATTTATACAGGCTCGGTTCCTGCGATTCACGGGATCGCCGGAAATGACTGGACAGATAAAGAAACAGGTAAAAATGTATACTGTACAACTGATGAAAACGTACAGCCTGTCGGTACAGCCAATGTAAAAGTAGGAAGTCATTCTCCGAAAAACCTTTGGTCCACAACCGTTACAGATGAGTTGAGATTGGCGACGAATTTTCAGGGTAAAGTAGTTGGAGTTTCTCTGAAAGACAGAGCTTCAATTCTTCCGGCTGGTCACACACCAAATGGAGCATATTGGTTTGACGATTCTACCGGAGATTTTATTACGAGTACCTGGTATATGAATGATCTGCCTCAATGGGTGAAGAGTTTTAATTCACAAAATCTTCCGGATCAATTGGTTTCAAACGGTTGGAATACTTTATTGCCAATTAATCAATACACAGAAAGCGCACCAGACAATTCGCCTTGGGAAGGGCTTTTAGGAAGTTCTAAAACACCTGTTTTTCCTTATAGTAATTTGGCTGAAGATTATAAAATTAAAAAAGATAACATCCGTTATACGCCTTTTGGAAACACGTTAACTTTAAAGTTAGCTGAAGCTTCTGTGGAAGGTGAAAATTTAGGAGCCGATGACGTGACTGATATTTTAGCGATTAATTTAGCTTCAACAGATTATGCCGGACATAAATTTGGACCGAATTCTATCGAAGTGGAAGATGTTTATTTAAGACTGGATCAAGATTTAGCTAAATTCTTCAAATATTTGGATGGAAAAGTTGGGAAGAATCAATACACAGTTTTTGTTTCGGCAGATCATGGCGGAGCGCATTCTGTAGGTTTCCTGAAAGAGCATAAAATCAATACAGGGTTTTTCGGTGAAAGAATGGAAAAGGATTTGAACGAAAAGCTAAAAGCTAAATTCGGAGTTGATAAATTAATTAATGGTGTCGATAATTATCAGATTTATTTCGATAGAAAATTAATGGCTGATAATAAACTTGAGCTTGAAGATATCAAAGAATTTGCGATTCACGAATTGGAAAAAGATCCTACAGTTTTATACGCTGTTTCTACAACAGAAGTACAGGAAGCGACAATTCCAGAACCGATAAAACAAAGAATTATCAACGGAATTAATAGACAGAGAAGTGGAGATATTCAGCTTATTTCTCATGATTCTATGCTTCCTCCATATTCAAAGACTGGCACTACACACAGTGTTTGGAATTCTTACGATGCACACATTCCTTTGATTTTTATGGGATGGGGAATTAAGCATGGTGAAAGCAATCAACAATATCACATGACGGATATTGCACCAACGGTTTCGGCTTTGTTACACATTCAGTTTCCAAGCGGAAATGTTGGTAATCCGATTACTGAGGTTTTAGGAAAATAATATTTGGGGTATTTAAATAAAGACTCGGGCGCAGCTTTGTTGCGCCCGAGTCTTTATTTATTGGATTTCTGCGATGCGTAGCATCGCCGAAAATCTTTAATTTTTTCTCAGATTTTTACTGTTCATCAATTTCCTCTTCCTCATCTTCGTACTGCTCCAGATAATAGTTGAACGTAAAATCTTCAACTTCCTCTTCTGCATCTTCCAGCGTTGTCAGAAGATCTTCAAACAGTTCAAGCTGATCAACGCTCATATTAACAAACTCGATATGCAAAGGCATTTCCAATTCACCTGAAATAACATCTGAAAGTGCATCCAGATTATCCCCGAAATGTTCCGGAAGTTTTACTTTTTCTTTAAGTTGAGTATAAAAATCTTCGTAATCTCCGATTTCTGTAAAGTCGATGTATGTTGTATTCATTGTTTATTTAAATTTCTAATGTGCAAATGTAGGAGTTTTGAGTGATTGTTAAAAAGTCGTTTTTGTCATTGCGATGAGCGAGGCGACGAAGTAATCTCAAATATTCACAAGCTAAATCAATTTAAAAATCAATTTATAATACGTTCGTCAAATACTCTTTGAATGATGATAGATTACTTCTTCTCAAAACTCTTATAATGATCTTTAGTTAAATACACTTCACCGTTTTTAGTAAAAACAATTCGATCGCTCTTTCTGCTTCCGCAACTGTAATTAACATCAGCTTCAAAATATTTTGCACCTTTCGGAAGCTTACCTTCTCGGTTTCCAAAATAATCTCCACCAATCGCTTTTCCCTGTAAAACTTCACAAAGATTTCCCTGTGACGGATTCCAACCCAATTTTTTGGCTTCATTTTTTGTGATATAATAATCGGGAAGGTTGTGATTTTGCTTTACATAATTAATGACGACATCTTCTCGTGTTATTGAATAAATTTCACTGCTGTTTTCGGCTGTACTTCCTTCTTTTGTTTGAGATTTATTTTCAATCGCAGAATCTGTTTTCTTGTCAGCAAAAAAATTATTATAAACAAACATCACAGACATTCCGAAAAGAAGTCCGAGACAGGCAAAGAAAAGAGAACGGATTTTAGGATTCATATGATTCAATTTACCAGTTTATCAGTATATCAATGTAACAATTAATTGGTAAACTGTTACATTGATAAATTGTTACATTAATTTAATTCCTCCATTCTTCATTAATATCACATACCGGAATAGGATTAATCTTATGCTGTGCAGCTTTATTCATTCTGCTGAATATTTTAAAAACTTCCAGATCTCTACCACTATAATCAGCTTCAGTTTTTGTTCCCCATTCTTTCTGAATTTTTTCAAGTTCAGGATAAGTCGCACCAATCTGCATTTCATCGGTTCTTTCGGCATCCCAAAGTCCGTCTGTAGGAATTGCTTCCTGAATATTTTTCACAAGATTTAAAGCTCGTGCCAATTCGTAAACTTCAGTTTTGTAAAGGTCTGCGATAGGAGAAACATCAACACCGCCGTCACCGTATTTGGTGTAAAAACCAATTCCGAAATCTTCCACTTTGTTTCCGGTTCCACAAACTAAAAGGCCATTGATTTGCCCGCAATAATATAAAGTAAGCATTCTCAAACGCGATCTTGTATTCGCAAAAGCCAATTTTTCGTTTGGAAACTCGTCATCGTGAACGTCAAAAGTTTTGTATAGTTCTTCAAAAGCTGGCGTAAGATTGACAGACATTGCTTCAACATTCGGGAATTTAGACTTTAGATCATTCATGTGTTCCCAAGCGCGGTTTACCTGATCTTCTTTTTGACGAATCGGCATTTCGATCAACAACGTTTTCAAACCGGTCATCGCTGCCAAAGTAGAAACCACTCCGGAATCTACACCGCCAGAAACTCCCAATACATAACCTTTTGCTCCTGATTTTTCGGCATAATCTTTCAGCCATTGTACGATATGATCTATTACTTTTTGTGTCTGCATTGTATATTTTTATGAATTAAAATTTTCTTTTTTAAGTTCGTACCAAAAACAATTTCCGTCTGGTTCTATAAATTCACCTGTTTTGTCAAATCCGAGTTTTGTTAAAATGTGGTTTGAGGCCAGATTTTCAGAATGAGCGTATGCATAAATTATTTCGGCTTTCAAATCACTAAAACCATAATCCAAAGAAGCTTTTCCTGATTCTGTAGCGTAACCTTTTCCCCATGTTTCAGGTAAAAAACGATAGCCGAGTTCGTAGAAATTTTGGTGTCCGTTTACCTCTGATGTATTTAGTTTTAGTCCGCTCCATCCGATAAGAAGTCCGCTTTCTTTTTCAATAACAGCAAGTCTTCCCAAACCATTGTCTTCATATTGCTGCATAATCATTTTTACCACTTCTTTAGATTCTTCAATTTCAGAAAGAGTGGGCATTCCGACATACTTCATGACTTCCGGATCAGAATCGAGCAGAAAAAGACGCTTGTAATCCTCCTTTACAAAATTTCGGAGAATGAGTCTTTCGGTTTCAATATGAATATTCATCATTGGTTTGGTATTGTTTTAAAGATTTTTATATAAATCTAATAGCTACAAAAAAATCCTTTTTCAGCATAAGTTTATATTTATATCCTTATTTTTGTAAACTTAAATTTCATGTAAAAATAATGAAGATTTTTAGAATTGCAGCACTTTCATGCCTTTTAGTTTTAAGTTTAGCCTCTTGTAAAAAAGAGCAGGAAACCGATTGGAAAGTAGAAATAAAAAATCCTGCCGAAAAGGTAGAACTTACCGATATCTCAAAAGAATTTTACGATGTAAATGTTCCTTTGGATCAATTTAAAGCTAAATTTCCTTGGTTTCAGGGAACAGTTTCTGATGCCGATTTCGCTAAAAACAGAGTGAATCCTGATGAAGTGAAGATTTACAAAGAAGCAATTTCAAAAATAGATCAGACAAAACTTCAGAAAGAACTTCAGGATCTGTTTTCGCACATCAAATATTATTTTCCGAAGTTTAAAACACCGAAAGTATATCTGTTTTCATCAACATTACAGATGATTCAGGATCCTATATTTTTTGATGAGAAAACTAATTTCCTTTTTGTTGATGTAAGTGGTTTTATGGGAAATAATAACCCAAATTATAAAGGTTTGGAAAATTATTTTCAGAAATCGATGAACCCGAATAATATAGTACCTAAAGTTTCAAGAATGTTTGCAGAGCAGGTTGTTCCTTTTTCTCCCGATCATCAGAAATTTATCGATCTTTTGGTTTATAATGGAAAAATAATGCTGCTTCAGGATGCTTTTTTGCCCGAAATTCCAGATTATCTGAAAATGGATTATGATAAAAAGCAATACGACTGGTCTGTTGCCAATGAAGCTAATATTTATAATTATTTTGTTGAAAATAATTTAATTTTTGGAGACGATCACCGTTTGGTAGACCGTTTTATCAATCCGGGACCGTTTTCAAAATTTTATACAGAAATTGATAACGAATCTTCACCAATGGTCGGTGTGTTTATCGGATGGCAGATTTGTAAGGAATATCTAAAGAAAAATCCTGAGACAAAACTAACCGATTTCCTTAAAATGGATGCAACGGAAATTTTCAATAAAGCGGGATATAAACCGAAATTAGAAGAATAAGTAGTGTTGATGGGGATTGGTTGATGGTTGATAGCTTTTAATATTATGTAATTCTAACAACTAACAACTAAAACCTAAAAACCAATTAAACATAGTAGAAAAAATAGAAAAATGAGAAAGACTCAAATAACGATAGATGTAGAGCTGGATGAAAACCACATTCCTGAAAAAATGACATGGAATGCTCAGGATGGAGGAGTAGAAAAAGAAGAGACAAAAGCAGTGATGATTTCCGTTTGGGACGAAAAAGCATCAGAAGCTTTAAGAATCGATCTTTGGACAAAAGAAATGCCGGTTGACCAGATGAAAATGTTTATGCATCAGATTTTAGTCTCTATGGGAAGTACGTATCAGAGAGCAACAGGCGAAGATGATGTTGCAGCATGGATCGAGGAGATAGCAGAAGAATTTGCCATTAAATCAGCAATAAAAATGTAATAAATGCTGGGTGCTGGAAGCTGGTTGTCGGAAGTTTAAGACCTCCAGCTTCCATCATCCAGCTTCCAACCAAAATTATAAAACAATGAATTTCAATACAAAAGTTATACACGGCGGACAACATCACGAATCTGCAACAGGTTCTGTAAACGTTCCGGTTTTTTTAACATCTACATTCGCACAAAAAAGTCCGGGTGTACATTCAGGATACGAATATTCTAGAGCGGCAAATCCTACAAGACAGGCTTTGGAAGACTCTTTGGCAAGCATAGAAAACGGAGTGAGAGGTTTAGCTTTCGGTTCTGGTTTGGCGGCAATCGACTGTGTTTTAAAATTATTAAATCCGGGTGATGAGGTTGTTGCAGTAGACGATTTATACGGTGGAACCTACAGAATGTTTACCAGACTTTTCGAAAAATATCAGTTAAAATTTACGTTCGTGAATTTTGATGATGTTTCAAAAATTGCTGACGTCATTACTGATAAAACTAAATTGATTTGGGTTGAAACACCAACAAACCCATTGATGAAGTTGGTGGATATCAAAGCGGTGGTAGAAATTGCAAAAGGAAAAGATATTCTGGTTGCAGTTGATAACACATTTGCAACACCATATTTGCAAAGACCAATCGATATGGGAGCAGATATTGTGATGCATTCTGCGACAAAATATTTAGGAGGTCACTCTGATGTTATTGCAGGAGCTTTGATCGCAAAAGATGCTGAATTAGGCGAAAAGCTTCACTTCATTCAGTTTGCGAGTGGTGGAATTTTAGGACCTCACGATTCTTATTTGGTGTTGAGAGGAATTAAAACATTAGCATTAAGAGTTCAAAGACATTCTGAAAACGGAATGGCGGTAGCAAAATATCTGGAATCTCATCCTGCAGTTGCACAAGTAATTTACCCAGGATTGGAATCTCACCCACAATATGAATTGGCAAAAGCTCAGATGAAGGATTTTGGAGGAATGGTTTCTTTCACTTTCAAATCAGGTAAAAAAGAAGATGCTATTAAATTCTTAGAAAAAGTGAGAGTTTTCACATTAGCTGAATCTCTTGGTGGAGTAGAATCTTTGGCAAATCATCCTGCTTTGATGACTCACGCTTCAATTCCTGCTGAAAAACGTGCTGAATTGGGAATTACTGATGACTTAGTTCGTCTAAGCGTTGGAATCGAAGATGCAGAAGATTTGATTGCAGATTTGGAGAAAGCATTCTCTTAAAATAAATGAATTTAAGCATCCTTTTTTATAGTGGATGCTTATTTTTAATTAAATTTCGTACATGAAAAATACAAGAAAAGCTACAGTTCAGGATGTATCTCAATTAGCGGAATTGTTTGATCAATACAGAGTTTTTTATCATAAAGAATCTGATATTCAGGCTGCTGAAAATTTTCTAAAAGAAAGAATAGAACGTAACGATTCCGAAATTTTTGTTGCCGAAAGTGATGATAAATTAGTAGGTTTTGTTCAGTTATTTCCTTTATTTTCATCAACAAGAATGAAGCGTTATTGGCTATTGAATGATCTTTTTGTAAATGAAAACTACAGAGGAAATGGCTTTTCTAAAGAATTGATTGAAGAAGCAAAAAGGTTAGCAAAATCTACCGATGCTTGCGGAGTTCTCCTTGAAACAGGAAAATCTAATGACATCGGAAACAAACTGTATCCAAGTTGCGGATTCGAAATTTACGATGAAGTGAATTTCTATGAATGGACAAATAAAATTTAATGTAACAATGTATCAATTTAGCAGTTTACCAATGATTGTTACATTGTTAGACTGCTATATTGTTAAATTTTAAAAATTATGACTGATTTTCAAAAATATATTCAAAGATATTTAGATTTAATTCCATCTGAAAACTGGTTGGAAGAATTGAAGAAATCGGGCGAGAAAACCGTTTCTTTATTTTCATTTTTAACAGAAGAACAATCAAAATTCGCTTATGCAGAAGGAAAATGGACGCTGAAAGAAGTTCTTCTTCATTTATCAGATACCGAAAGAATTTTCCAGTACAGAATTTTGGCTATCGCAAGAGGTGAAAAATCTGAATTACCTGGTTTTGATGAAGAATTGTATGCTCAAAACTCTTTTGCAAACGAAAGAAATTTAGATTCTTTATTGGAAGAGTATCAATTGGTGAGAAAATCTTCTCAGATTTTATTGGAAACAATGAATTCTTCAGTCTTGAATAATATTGGAACTGCGAATGGTAATCAAATTTCTGCACAAACTATCGGGAAACTGATTGTTGGACATAATATTCATCATTTGAATGTGGTGGATGAAAGGTATTTGCCGAAGTTGTGATGAGAACGCTTAGAAATTTAGATATTAATAAAAGCATTGAGTCAAGAAAGTTAATTTTTGAAGAGAATTGGTCTGATAAATTCGATAATTTTACTAATTACTTAATTTTTATTGCATTAATAAATAGTTCTGTGCTTTGTTTGAAAGAAATCAATCCTCTTTCAAGTAATGATAGAATAGGGTATTATCTTTTTCCTTTAGTAATTGTTTTTTGCCTGTATGGATTCTACTGTAAATTTTCCGAAAAACATTTGAAGGAAATTAAGTTTTATATTCATAAAGAAGAAGCAAAACAAAAAATTCTTGAATACGGAAAGAAATATAATTATAGAATCTCTAAAATTTCAGATAATCTAGTCTTCCTTAACGAATCGATAAATAATTTTAGTTCTAGAAATCATGAAAAAACGATATTGGTATTTTTTAAAAGTGATTCTATTCTCTATACAATAATAAAAGAAGGATACCGCTTAAATGCACCCGTCTTATTTTCTCAGCATTTTACAAGAAGAGATTTGAAAAAAATGCTACAAAAGAAATAGCTCACAAAAATTTTATTAAAATGGAAAACATCATCAACATATTAAAATCAGGCGGAACAATTTTATATCCAACAGACACCATCTGGGGAATTGGTTGTGACGCAACAAATATAGACGCCATCAACAAGATTTTTGAGATTAAAAAACGTGAAAAAAACAAATCGATGATCATTTTGGTGGAAACTGAAAAAAGATTGCAAGATTTGGTAGACGTTCCGGAAATGGCGTGGGAAATTATCGATTTGAGCGAAAAACCTGTAACTATTGTTTACGAAAACCCAAAAGGTTTACCGAAAGAACTTCTTGCAGAAGACGGAAGCATCGGAATTCGCCTAGTGAAAAATGATTTCTGTAAAAAATTAATTACAAAATTAAATAAGCCATTGGTTTCTACTTCTGCCAATTTTAGTGGAGATAAAAGCCCGTTGAAATTCTCTGATATTTCAAAAGAAATTATTGATTTAGTGGATTATGCTGTGGAAGAAGATCGCGAGAAAGTTTCTCAATATTCAGGCTCTTCGGTGATAAAGATCTGGAGTGACAACAGAATAAAAGTTCTTCGCGAATAAAAATTTATATTTAATTATCTTTGCAAAACTTCATAGCCATTAAGGAGTCAGAAATTTAGTTTTTAAACCTAAAAATCTGATTTTTTAGTGGTTTTACATTAGATAAAGACTGAGAATTTTAAATTAATTGTAAGTCTATATCTGAAATCTAAAATCTTACATCTTTAAAAAAAATGTTCATCAACCTCAATCAAAATCAAAACTTAAAACTTTTCAAAATTATTTCTGAAGTTGCTGCGGCGAATAATCAATCGGTGTACATCGTTGGTGGTTTTGTGCGCGATCTTTTAATGAAAAGAAAAGCGTCTACCGATATTGATTTTGTGACCGAACAAAACGGAATTGAGCTTGCCCAAAATGTAGGAAAAGAAATTGATCCGAAAATGAAAGTTTCGGTTTTTAAAACCTACGGAACGGCGATGATCAGATACAAAGATCTTGAACTTGAATTTGTAGGCGCAAGAAAAGAAAGCTATACCGAAAATAGCCGTAAACCCGAAGTGGAAGGCGGAACGATTGAAGATGATCAGAAAAGAAGAGATTTTACCATCAATGCAATGGCAATTTCTTTAAATAAAGATAATTTCGGTGAATTAATCGATCCTTTTGATGGAATTGGTGATTTAGGAAAAGGAATTCTGAGAACACCTTTAGCACCGGCTCAAACATATTCTGACGATCCTTTGAGAATGATGAGAGCGGTTCGTTTTGCTTCGACCTTAAATTTTACAATTGAAGAAAATTCGTTAAATGCAATAAAGCAGGAGGCAGAAAGAATCAAGATTGTTTCTATGGAAAGAATCATGGTTGAATTTAATAAAATCATGTTGTCACAAAAGCCTTCCGTCGGTTTGAAATTGATGGAAGAAACAGGCTTGATGAAATTAATCATTCCTGAATTGATTGATCTGAAAGGGGTAGAAGAAGTAGAAGGACAAACCCATAAAGATAATTTTTACCATACTTTGGAAGTAGTTGATAATATTTCTGAAAATACAGATAATCTATGGCTTCGCTGGGCTGCTTTGCTTCACGACATCGGAAAGGCTCCGACAAAAAAATTCGTGGAAGGAACAGGCTGGACTTTTCATGGGCATGAGTTTTTAGGTTCAAAAATGGTGAAAACGCTTTTTCAAAAACTAAAATTACCATTGAATGCCGATATGAAATACGTTCAGAAAATGGTAAAACTTTCGTCACGACCGATTGCATTAATTACTGATGACGCTTCAGATTCTGCGCTGAGAAGGCTTTTATTTGACGCCGGAGAAGATATGGAAGATTTGTTTACCCTTTGTAAAGCAGATATCACAACTAAAAATTCTAAGAAACAGGAAAAGTTTAAAAAGAATTTCCAATATGTTGCCATTAAAATAAAAGAAGTTGAGGAGAAAGATCAGGTAAGAAACTTCCAGCCACCAATTTCGGGTGAGGAAATTATGGTAATGTTCAATTTGAAACCCGGAAGAGAAATCGGAATTTTAAAGGAAAAAGTAAAAGAAGCAATCCTGGAAGGTGAAATTGGAAATGATAGCGAAGAAGCAAGAAAATTTGTAATTGCTGAAGCTCAGAAACTGGGTTTGACTTTAGTTTAAAATAAATAAAAATTTGGAGCAACGGTTTATCTGTTGCCTTTTTCAGACAATAAACAAAAAATGCGGCTTCTGTTGAAACCGCATTTTTTATTTACTAAAATGAGAAATTAGTTTTTATAAACCGATGTAGCTCCCATTCCTGCTGTGAATTTACTGATAACAGTTCCTCCAGTTGTGTACACGGTGATTTCACTTGGCTGAGTAAATCCTTTTACATCAGAAGTGAAGATTCTTCCGTCAATAACGCTGAATCCGTAAAGAGTAAAGTTTGCTCCACCATCAACCGCAGTAATAATAGGATTGGTAGGCGCAGCCGTAGCATTCATATCCATAGAATAAACTTTATTGCTTGAAGTGAAGTAAAATCTGCCACCGTCAATCTGAAGATTGGTACCATTAGCAATCCCTGTAAGAGTGGTTGTTTTTACAATACTTCCTGCTGGGTTGATCTGGTAAATATAAGAATCAGCAGTTCCCTGAGCAATTACATACACATTGCTGTTGTACGTAATTGTTTTGGTGATATCTCCGTTTGGCATCGGTGTCGGTGCTCCTTCGATTGCATTAGTGGTCGTGTTGATTTTTGTGATGGTATTCCCAAAACCATATGAAGCATTTTGCACAAAAATATTTCCTCCTGCTTCAACTACTCTCTCAACGGTGCTTGTAGATGCGAAATCGATTTTCTTTACAAAAGAATTATCAGACAATTTATAAACATTTACAAATTTTGCTCCGCCGTATTTATCATTTGAAACGTAAAGATTTCCGTTTGCAATCGCCATATAACGAGGATTGTTTAACTGAGCTGTGATTTCTCCTGCTTTTTTAAATGAATATCGGTCTACAATCTGAATTTTGTTTGAGTTATTAAGCAAAAGATATGCTTTATCTCCGTTTAAAACCATTGTCTGAAGTACATCACCAAGGTTTTCTTTGTTGTTGTTTGCTTTGTAGATGTCATTCTGCATTAAGCTTAAATCTTTTGTAATAAAAGTAACATCTGCATTTGGTGACCCAAAATTACCTTCATTGGTAATAAGAAGTCCGTTTTGATAAGTAATTTCCGGAATTGTCTCTTCGTATTCTGATGTACACGAAATCGAAAATAACAGGACGAATCCAAAAATAAACTGTAATAGTCTGTTTAATTTCATAATATGATTGATTTAAAAATTTATTGTTGCGTTTATACTGTAATTTCTTTTAGGTAAAGGATAATACGCCATTGTTTCGTAGACAGTATCTGTAATATTGTTCACCTTTATCCCTAAAGTATAGTTTTTCATAAATGTTGCTGAAAGACCTGCATTCATCACAAAATACGGATAAATCGCATATTTTTTGCTTTCATCAGAAGTAGTGTAGGTTAAACCGTTAAACATTCCTTGTGCGTAAACACGTAGAAATTTATATTGATAATCTACATTTGATGAAAACTTATGAAGCGGAACATAAGTAAGCTGCTTCTGAGTTTCCAAGTTAATAGATTTCGCATAAGTATAGCCCGCTACAAGCTTTACTGAATGATCTTCATTAAACCGTTTTTGATAACTAAGTTGTGATTCTAAACCATAAGATTCTACTTTGTTGGTGTTGAATGGCGAATAGTATCCCAAACCGGTATCCAGCCAACGAATCATATCTGTGATTCGTATATAGTAAGGGCTCAAAGTCAGCTTAAAATCTCCAACTTTAAACTCATGGTTCATATCGGTCTGAACTGATGTTTCAGGTCGCAGATCTTGGTTTCCGCCCGGAGTCCAATACAAGTCGTTAAAGGAAGGAAATCTGAAGTTTTTAGAGAAATTCAAATTCAGGCTGTACCAGTTATTGGCTTTCCATTTTCCTGAGAAAGAGTATAGAAGAGGCGACTTTATATCTTCAACAAAATCTTGCTTAATTCCTGCTTCAAAACGGAGATTCGATGTTGCAAAGTATCGCAATAGACCTGCAGCAGATCCTACATTTCTTTTTACTTTGCCGGTAATTCCTGAAGTTCCCAAACCTTCTCCCTGGTTTTGCTGAAATTCTCCAATTACATTGATATTCCATTTGGGATCAATAAAATAATTGAAGTCGTTTTTAAGAATATAATTTTTATTAATTCCGCCGCTTGTGTATGATTCATTATAATTTCCGAAATATTGAAAATTATCTTCCGTATAAGCTGCTTTTAAGCTGTTTGAAATTTTAGAATTATTGATATCCCAGGAAAGTAAACTTCTTACCGTTTGCGATTCATATTTACTCTTGTTGCCATTTTCTGTAAAAATAGGATAGTTTTGGGTTGCATCATAAAACTGACTTTGCCAGGAAATGGTCTGGTTGCTAGCAATTTTATAAGAAGTACCAATATTTAAAGTTGAGTTGTAAAATTTCCCATTTCTGTTGATATAATTTTCCTCAGGAACTTCATAATCATTTTGGCTGATCAGGTAATTTCCTGAAACTTTAAAACTGAATTTATCATTGCTGAAAGCAGCCTTTGCAAAATTATTATAAGTGCCGAAAGAAGCAATTTCAGAATTAAACATTCCGTTGAAACCTTTATTGAAACTCAGATCGTTATTCAGATGAATACTTCCGCCAATGGCACCGCTTCCGTAAATTACACTTCCGCCACCTGATTTTATTTCCATGTGATCGTATCCGAAAAGGGCAATGTTATTGATGTCACCCTGTCCCAAAAACTGAGAATTGATATTAATTCCGTTCCACACAAAAGCTGTTTGTTGAGCCGTTGTTCCTCGAAATGAAGGTGAAGAAACTGCTCCACGACCATTTTCTTTAATATAAACAGGCGACTGAAATCGTAAAACCTCAGAAAGATTTGAAGAGTTTTTTTGAATATCTGCAGGAGATAAAGTAGTTAAAGAATGAAAAAGTTTTACTTTTTTCATCTGATTGTCGAATACAAATACGGTGTCAATATCTTTTTCCTGACTATAATAAATCGTCAGGCAAGAAGATACAGAAAATAGGGTTAATGCTCTTTTTAAAATCATGTCATATGCTGCCTTTCCTCCGAAAGCAATTCTATTTTTAATGTTAAATTTCGGCAGGTCTCCTGACTTTCGCTTTGCTACACCTTCCCGTTTTGGCAGTGGTTTTTTGTAGAAAATCATAGTGCGATTTACAGTTGCGGGGACAGCTTGGGATTTTCACCCAATTCCCTCTTAGTTCCAATCTCTTGGAAACCAAAATTTTTGCAAATATAGTTTTTTTGAAAAGAAAGATTAAATTTTATTAAACACAATCTGCGGTATTAATTTGTGTGACAAACCTTATAAAAATGTTCCGTCAAAATAAAAAGGAAGCAAATCTTTTATAGAGGTCACTTTGATCACCTCATCATTTAAATTGGAAAAATAAAGCTCAATATTTTCGTTTTGCTTTGTCTCGTATTCTATAATACTTTGTCGGCAAGCTCCACATGGAGGAATTGGCGGGTTTTTCTCTGAAAATTCTTTTGGTCCACCCACGATAAATATTTTTTTAATCTTTTGATCAGGAAAGTTGGCTCCGATCCAAAAGAGAGCCGTTCTTTCTGCACAAAGCCCGGAAGGAAAAGCAGCGTTTTCCTGGTTGTTTCCAGTATAAATTTCACCATTTTCCAATAAAACTGCGCATCCTACAAAAAAGTTGGAATAAGGAGCATATGCATTTTCTCTGGCCTGAATTGCTTTTTCAAAAAGGCTTTTTTCTATTTCTGTCAGTTCATTTCTGCTTGTAAAATGCTCGAAACCGATCTTTATATCTTTTTTCATTTTATTTCCTTAAAAAGGGCGGTAAATGTAACCCTTTTTACGGAAGCTGGCAACATCTTTGTTACGATACTAAATTTGTAATTTTAACTTTTAGAAAAATTAAATTCAATGTTATATTCTCCAATAAAATTTAGAAATGTAGAGCTTAAAAACCGTTGGGTAATGTCGCCGATGTGTATGTACTCTTGCGAAAACGGTGTTGCCAACGACTTTCATTTTGTACATTACGGAAGCCGTGCTCAAGGTGGAACGGGACTTCTTGTGGTGGAAGCGAGTGGCGTAGAACCAAGAGGCAGAATTACCAATCACTGCATGGGAATCTGGAATGACGAACAGGCTGCTGAGCTCCAGAAAATTGTAGAATTTGTACATAAAAATTCAGACAGCAAAATAGGAATTCAGATTGCACATGCCGGAAGAAAAGGTTCTACATGGGAAAATAAACAAATCTCTTTGGAAGAAGGCTGGGAAACGGTGGCTCCAAGTGCAATTCCGTACCATCCGACAGAAAGAATTCCGCACGTTTTGACGGTTGATGAAATAAAGGAACAGGTTCAGAATTTTAAAAATGCAGCAAAAAGAGCAGTAAATGCAGGTTTTGATGTCGTTGAAATTCACGGTGCACACGGTTACCTTATTCATCAGTTTTTGTCACCGCTTTCTAATGTAAGAACTGATGAATATGGCGGAAGCTTTGAAAACAGAATCAGATTTTTACTGCAAATTGTAGATGCCGTCAACGAAGAGCTTAATGAAAATGTAGCGTTATTTGTAAGGATTTCGGGAACGGAATATGCTGAAAACGGTTGGGATATTGATGACAGTGTAGAATTGGCAAAAATCTTAAAAGATCACAATGTTGATTTGGTTGATGTCTCAAGCGGCGGAAATATTCATGGCGCAAAAATCTCAGTTTTTGACGGTTACCAGGTTCCGTTTTCTTCTGCTGTGAAAAATCAGGCGAATGTGAAAACAGGAGCAGTTGGTCTGATAACAAAAACCCAACAGGCTGAAGAGATTTTACAAAATAATGAAGCCGATCTTATATTTGTAGCGAGAGAGATTTTGCGAAATCCTTATTTGGCCGTTCAGGGCTCATTTGAAATGAATGAAGAATCTTTTTTTCCACATCAATACCTTAGAGCGAAAATTTCTTCTTAATTTTAGGATCAAATTTAAAAGACAACAATGCGTATAGAAGACTTTATGCTTCCGTGTCCCAGCAAAAAGTTTTTGGGAATTGAATGTTTCGGCTGCGGATCACAACGGGCAATTTTGATGGTTTTTCAGGGAAAGTTTTCTGAAGCCTTTCAAATGTTTCCGGCAGTTTATACATTGTTGCTGTTTTTTTGCTTTGTAGGAATCAATTTTATAGACAAAAAAAGAAATTACGGACAGATTTTGATTTTTTTAGCAATAATTAATTCACTGATCATGGTTTTTTCTTATTTTTATAAACATTTTATTATTCATTTAAACTAAACATTAAAAAAACAAATTATGAATCAACAAAAACTACCTAATGCTACCGCAGTACTTGTTTTAGGAATTGTCTCTATCGTCGGATGCTGTTGCTACGGTGTCTTGGGATTAATTGCCGGGATTATCGGGCTTGTATTATACAAAAAAGACAATGCGTTGTACCAAAGTAATCCGACATTATATTCTGATTACAATAACCTTAATACCGGAAGAATTCTGTGTATTATTGGTTTGATATTAAGCGCACTTTATCTTGTTTTAAATATTGTGATGATTGCTGTTTTCGGATGGGATGCACTTTCAGATCAAGAATTGATGCAGGAACGTATCAGAGATTTGATGGGACAATAATAAGTCTTGTTTAAAAATATAAAGGTTGCAATTTTTTTGCAACCTTTTTTGTTTGAATTAAATGTTTAAATTTATTACATGAAGTCTTTAATTTAAGCCTCATTCAGTTTCTTTAAGTTTGATTTTTTCTTCAGAAAATAAGCCAGCCCCAATCCTATAAAAACCATTGCTGCACTGAACGGAAAGATAAACTGCATTCCGAAAAAATCGGCAACACTTCCAATTATCGGACCTGCAACGCCCAAAGAAATGTCAATGAAAAGCCCATAACCAGCCAAAGCAGAACCCTGACTTGATGGCGAAACACTCTTTATGGCAACAACACCAAGCGCAGGAAAAATTAAAGAAAAACCTAATCCTGTAACACCGGCGCCAACCAATGCCATTTGAGCGTTGGTAGCAAATGCAATAATTAAAAGCCCGATGGTTTCTACAAAAAGACAGGCAATGGCTACTTTTATTCCACCATAATTATTGATGACATTACTGAAAACCAACCTTCCGGCAACAAATAATCCTCCGAAAACACTTAAACACAAAGCACCATTATTCCAGTGGAAATAATTGTAATATAACGTTATAAATGTAGAAATGCTTGCGAAACCGATTCCACCTAAAGCCAGACAAACTCCAAAAGGAGCTACTTTTCCCAAAACTTTCCAAAAAGACTGATTTTCTTTTGGATTCGTGTTGGTCTTATTTTCTTTGGTTTTAGCAAAGAAAAATCCGATTATTCCTAAAATAATAGAAAGAATTCCAATACCGTAAAGACTGTATGCGTGTTCGATTACAATTCCTAAAGAAGCTCCGATTGCTAAAGCCCCGTAGCAGGCAACACCATTATAAGAAATTATTTTTGCAGTATGTTTTTCGCCTAAAGCCATAATTGCCCAGTTAATCGGGCTTGCTCCGACCATTCCTTCGGCACAACCTGTTAACAGACGAGTAATAATCAGAAAACCAAGGCTTAAAATCGGAGAAAATTTAAAATAATAAGCGCAAATTAGAAAAATTCCTGTTAGGGAAAAACTCAGCATGCTGAATAAAACGGCTGGCTTAGGACCTTTTCCGTCAATAACTTTCCCGGAATATGCTCTCAGAAAAAAGGTGGAAATATATTGTAAGCTAATTACCATCCCTGCAATTAAAAGACTGTAACCTAAACTTTTGCTGATGAAAATCGGTAAAACCGATAGCGACAGACCGATAATGAAATATCCTACAAAAGTAAAAGATACATAAGAAATGAGTTGGAGGTTGATATTTTTTGGTTGGTTTATTGAACTTTCCATGAGATAAAAAATTAATCTGCAAAGATACTTCGTAAATATTTTTTAGCTTCAGAATTAAGATTAAAAAAAGATAAGATTTGTCATACTTTACAGACGTCAGAAGTTGAATATAGGTTTTCATTTCATATAATTTCAATTATCTTTGTTTCTCTTAAAAAAATCATCAGTACATGGAAAACTCAAAATATCCAAACTATATTTTTGACTGGATGGGAGGTCTTATCCTTTTTGCAGGATATATTTTTGGAAGTCTTTCGGTTGGCTTCATAGGCCTTGCAGGGAAATTTATTTTTGAGATAGATTTTATGCAGAAGCCTTGGTTTATGATGCTTGCCAATGCTGTTGTTTTCTGTGTAATGATTTGGGCTTTTGATTTTTTAGTGGTGCGTCAGAAAACAGGTAAGAAATTGAATTTCAATTTTTCGCCTACCAATTTTTCTACCTATCTTCTGATTTTTCCGATGATGATCGGAATGATGTTTATCGGAGAATTTATCACTTCGCAAATTCCTACAACCGGACCTTTTTTCGGAGATTTTTACGAGTTTTTTGAAAATCTGATGGCCGGCCTTACCGATGATCCTGTCGTGATGGTCATTACTGCGGTGATTATGGCGCCTATTTTTGAAGAAATTGTTTTCCGCGGAATTGTCCAGAAAGGAATGATCAATAAGGGAGTGGAACCCTGGAAAGCGATACTTTTTGCAAGTGTTCTTTTTGGTTTGATACATGCGAATCCGTGGCAGTTTGTAGGCGCAACTTTGCTGGGAACTGTTTTAGGATTGGTTTATTATAAAACAAAATCGCTGCTTTTGCCAATGTTATTGCATGGTTTTAATAATCTTTGCTCGGCGATCTTGATATTTTATACTCAAAAAGAAAGTTTTGCAGAAGCTTTTGAAATTCAGGAATGGATGATTCTGGTGATCGGAATTGTAGTGTTTTCTGTATTTTTCTACCTGTTTACATTTAGAAATAAAGTGCGTTATTCTGAAATTTAAATTCAATTTAAAACACAAATCATATGAACTGAACAATCATTTTGTGGTATTATATGAATAATATTTGTGTTTAAATAAACATATAAAAAATAAAAATGGAAATATTAGTTGCCACACACAATCTTCATAAAAAAGAAGAAATTCAACAGATTTTAGGAAGTGAATTTACCGTAAAAAGCCTTACCGATTACGATATTCATGACGAAATCGTTGAAGATGGAGACTCTTTCAATGCGAATGCTTTAATTAAGGCTAAATATTGTTTCGAAAAAACAGGCATTCCAAGTTTGGGAGACGACAGCGGTTTGGTGGTGGAATCTTTAGACGGAAGACCCGGTATTTTTTCGGCAAGATATGCGGGAGACCATGATTTTGCTAAAAATATCGAAAAAGTTTTGAGCGAAATGAAGAATATTGAAAACAGAAAAGCTTATTTCATCACTGTATTATGTTATTATGACGAAAACGGTGCTCAATATTTTGACGGAAGGGTTCATGGGAATTTACTCACAGAAAATAAAGGGCATCAAGGTTTTGGTTATGATCCTATTTTTGTTCCTGAAGGCTACGAAATTACTTTTGCAGAGATGAATCCTGAAGATAAAAATAAAATCAGCCACAGAAAACAGGCATTAGATTTGTTTCTTGATTTCTTGAAAAAGTAGGTTAAGGTTAAGGTTAAGGTTGCAAAAACTTTATGTTTTTAAAGAACTTTTTTCTTATTTTAAATAGAGTTTAAAACGTAAACTCAACTTCAGCCTCATTTTCAACCTCAACCATTTGTTGTACATTTGCTTTAATAAACTATTGATTTGAGTACTTATTTAACGATATTAGGCTTTAATTCGGCTATACCTACGATTAATACTTCACCTACTGCTCAGCTTCTGGAAATGGAAGAAAGATGTTTCCTGATTGACTGTGGCGAAGGAACACAGGTACAGCTAAGAAAAGCAAAGGCAAGATTTTCAAAAATCAATCATATTTTTATATCGCATCTACATGGCGATCACTGTTTTGGTTTACCGGGTTTAATAGCTTCTTTCCGACTTTTGGGAAGAGATACTCCGTTGCATGTTTACGGTCCGAAAGGAATAAAAAAGATGCTGGAAACTATTTTCTCCATTACCGAAACGCATCGAGGTTTTGAGGTTGTATACCATGAATTAGATAAAGATTATTCAGAAAAAATCTATGAAGATAACAGGGTAGAAGTATTTACTATTCCTTTGGATCACAGAATTTACTGTAATGGATATCTGTTTAAAGAGAAGCCAAAAGAGCGTCATATTAATATGGAAGAAGTCTCAAAATATGCTGAGATCGAGACGTGTGACTATCATAATTTAAAGGCAGGAAAAGATTTTGTCTTGAGTGACGGATATGTTCTTAAAAATGAAATTCTTACAACAACTCCGGCTCCGTCTGTTTCATATGCATTTTGTAGTGATACAAGATATTTGGAATCTGTAATTCCGATTATAAAAAATGTAACGGTTTTGTATCATGAATCTACATTTTTGCACGATCTTAAAGAAATGGCAGATTACACAGGGCACACAACCGCTTTAGAAGCAGCAACAATTGCAAAGAAAGCCGAAGTTGAAAAATTGATTTTAGGACATTTTTCTAATCGTTACGGTGATCTAACCGTTTTTACGGATGAGGCAAGAACCGTTTTTCCGAATTCTTATCTTCCAAAAGCTTTGGAATGCGTTAAATTTTAAAATTGTATGAATCTTTCGGAATTAAAAGATTTTTTAGACGAAAAAGCGGATGTTTACAATAATCTTGAATTCATTCAGGATGATCCTGTTCAGATTCCGCATCGTTTTTCATTAAAACAGGATATTGAAATTGCCGGTTTTTTGGCGGCAACAATTTCCTGGGGAAACAGAAAGTCTATTATTAAATCGGCTGAAAAGATGCTTGATATTATGGGAAATTCTCCTTATGATTTTGTAATGAATTTTTCTGAAAAGGATTTAAGCAGCATTAAAGACAAAAGTATTCACAGAACTTTTAACGGAGAAGATTTTGAGTATTTTATTAAACAATTCAACAAAATTTATAAGGAAAACGAAAGTCTTGAAGATTTATTTCTAATCAACGAAAATGAAAATAATTTTCAGCATTCTATTGAAAGATTCAGACAAAGTTTTTTAGGAATTGAAAAACACAGAACGCATAAACATGTAAGTTCGCCATACAAAAACTCGTCTTCAAAAAGGATTATTATGTTTTTGCGATGGATGATCAGAAAAGATAATCGTGGCGTAGATTTTGGAATCTGGAACAATATTGATCAAAAATTTTTATCGATTCCTTTGGATGTGCATACCGGAAATATATCTAGAAAATTAGGTCTTATTTCGAGAACACAAAATGACTGGAAAACCGTTGAAGAATTAGATTTAATCATTAGAAAATTTGACGAAAATGATCCTGCAAAATATGATTTTGCTTTGTTTGGATTGGGCGTAACGAAAGAATTACTTTAAAACAAAAATGATGAAAACACCACACGAAAAAATAGAATTTCTTGAGAGAATGGCAGACGGAATCACCTCCTGGATTGGTTCTATACCTTCCCTCATCATTCATACATTACTTTTTATTACTTCATTTCTACTGCCTGTTTTTGGTATTGTAGATGTAGATAAAATGTTGCTTGTTTTAACGACGGTACTTTCACTTGAAGCTATTTATCTTTCCATCCTTATTCAGATGTCTGTGAATAAAAGTCATGAAAAAATTGAGGACATTCAGGAAGATATTGAGGAAATAAGTGAAGATATTGAAGATATTCAGGAAGATATCGAGGAGATCAGCGAAGACCTTGAAGAGATTAGCGAAGATCTTGAAGAGATCAGCGAAGATATTGAAGATATTCAGGAAGATATTGAAGAGATCAATGAAGAAGAAGACGATGAAGATCACAACGAAAGAGCAAAAAAAGCTATTCTTAAAAGTAACGTAAACTCTAATAAAAACGAAATTAGATTTCTAAAAGATAAAATAACCGAGCTTCAGAATAAAATCGATGAAATGAAAAAAGATTAATTTGAGGTTTACTTTGATAATATAAAATGAAAGACCGATCAATGAGATTGGTCTTTTTTATTTATTATCAAAATTTCATCAGAATATACATAAATGAACATATTATTGATAATAATAAATCATGTATGTGTTTTAAATCGGAAAAATTTGGTATTTTTGGGCAAACAATTACAAAATGCTAAATTATAGACTAAAAAATTACCTTTTTCTTTTCGCATTATTGTTTATTTCGGCTTCTATTTTTGCTCAACAAAGGCAGCCGCCGAAAAACAATGTGAACGAAACCAATAAAAAAGCGGGAGTATTTATCGATGTAAATGCTGCAGGATATGTACCGTCTACGTATACTCCGGAACAATTGGTGAAAAATATTCTGATAAACGGAGGATCTACATGTTCTATTCCGAATGTATCTAATGTTACCATTACTCCGACTCAACCCGTTTCAAGTGACGATAGATTTTGGGGATATTTTCATAAAGGTACCACCAACTTTCCTTTTACAGATGGTATTGTTTTAACAACAGGGCGCGCAAGGGAAGCTGGGAACGTGGCATCTAGTGCCAGTTATACGATTCCCGGGGCGGGAATAGATGATCCGGATCTGTTGGTGGCAGTTCCTAATCCTAGTACTACTGATCATTATAATGACAATGTCATGTTGGAGTTTGATTTTGTACCCAACTCCAGCCAGATAAAATTCAATTATATTTTTGCTTCTGAAGAATATTCAGGTACTTTTCCGTGCCAGTATTCAGATGCATTTGCATTATTAATAAAACCTGTTGCGGGAGGTCCTTACGTGAATTTGGCTGTTTTACCAAACAATGCGGGACCTGTTGCAATGACAAATATTCATCCTCTTATTCAGGGGGCTTTAGGTTGTCCTGCAATCAATGAGATATATTTTGGAGGATATAATACACCTACTAATATTGTAACAAATTACGATGGAAGAACTGTTCCTTTAACTGCGGTGGGAACGGTAACACCGGGAGTTGCATACCATTTTAAAATGGTTTTGTCTGATTATAGAGATTGGGGGTATGACTCTGCAGTATTTATTGAAGGCGGATCTTTTGATATCGGAATTAAATTAGTAGATGGAAATGGAGCGCAATTGCCAGCCACCTTAAATGTATGTGATAATATTCCTCAGACTTTAGTGGCTCAAGTTTCAGGGATTACCGGAGCGACTTACCAATGGTATAAAGATGGAGTATTAATACCAGGTGCAACAGCTGTAAGTTATACTGCCACTGCGCCGGGTGTTTATGAAGTAAAAGTGTCTGTTCCTGGAAATACTTGCCCGGCATCTGCTACAATTACAATAGTAGGCGGAACGAGTCCGGCAGCTCAAAATGCAACTTTAAAACTTTGTACAACTCCAACTTTAAGTACTTTTAATTTAAATGATGCTAAGCCACAAATCAGTACAACGACCGGTGCGATATTTCGTTTTTATGTAAATCAGGCGGATGCTCAGGCACAAAATAACAATTTTATTCCTAATGCGAATTTAGCTTCATATAACGGAACCGATGGTCAGATTTTGCATGTCGTGGTATCAAACGGAGGCTTTTGTAGTAAACTGGTGACTTTAACTTTGCGTAAGGAAGCGACACCAGTTGCTGAGCTTGTTGCTACAAAATTGAAAATTTGTTTAGGTGAATCTGTTACTTTAACTGCTTCAGGAGGAGTTACTTATCAATGGAGTAACTTTACAGGAACTGGTGCTGTACAGACACTATCGCCAACGCAGACGACAACTTATACCGTTTATGCAATCGGTGCTCAGGGATGTAAATCATTACAGCCTGCAACTATTAAAGTAGAAGTTGTACCAGCAATTACTTCTAATCTTTCAGGTGGATTTATTTGCGAAAGCGATAGAATGACTTTGGATGCAGGAGCCGGACCAAATTATTCATATTTATGGAGCAATGGTGCAACTACACAGACGATCGTAGCTGAAACTGCAGGAATTTACTTTGTAGATATCACTAACGGAGTTTGTACTGAAAGATTTACAACAGAAGTAAAACAGGCACTGATTCCTGAAATTATCAATGTAGATTACAGTCAAAGTGGAACATTAATTATTACTGCTTCCAATTTGGGCAGTGGTGTACTCGAGTATTCCGTAGACAATGGTGTTACTTGGCAAGGCTCTAATGTTTTCAATAATATTCCAAACAATAAAATAATCTCGATACGAGTTAGGGTAAAAACTACCACTTGTGTAGGATTCTTAGAGTATTTTACTTTTATCATGCAGAATGTAATTACTCCAAACGGGGATAATGTAAATGACATAATTGATTTCAGAGGGGTAAGTAATTACAATAAATTCCAGGCAGCAATATCAGACCGATATGGTAAAGTGGTATTTAATGCAGAAAAAACAAGACCTTTCTGGGATGGTTATTTCCAGGGTAAAAAACTGCCTACAGCTTCTTACTGGTATCAGGTGACATTTGAAGATCCTGCAAGCAAGAAGCTTACCGTAAAAACCGGCTGGATTTTACTTAAGAATTTTGAATAGTATTAAAAAGACGATATTTTTAAAAGACCGATTTTGTCGGTCTTTTTTTGTTTCATTTCTAAATGAAACTGAAAATCTGGCCTTTATATAATTGTGTTAAAACCAATGTAATTGTTTTTCGCTTAAATTTTAATCAAAAAAAATAGTATTTTTGTTAAAAATAGTTTAAAATGTTAAATGGTCGATTACAATATTTGCTTCTTGTTTTCATGCTTCTTGGTAATTTTACGTTTTCCCAGAGAAAAATAAGTAAAAGTACCAGTAAGCCATCTAGTCTGACGATGAAAGCAGGAGTGTTTATTGATGTCAATGCAGCAAATTACGTCGAATCCTCTTATAGTATAACACAATTGGTAACAGATGTGCTTATTGCTGGCGGATCAACATGCTCTACTGCAAATGTTTCTAATGTAGTAGTTTCTCCAAATCTTTTGGCGGGTGACCCAACCAGAAGTTGGGGTTTTTTTAATAAAGGAACCACAAATTTTCCTTTTTCTAAAGGTATTGTACTTACGACGGGACATGCAAGGAAATCAGGGAATGCTTATCAGATAGGTGAATTAAGTGATCCGCTTCCGACTCAGGGAGATATCGATTTGGCTGCAGCATTAGGAATTTCTAATAATTTGCTAAAAGATGCCAGTTATATAGAATTCGACTTTGTTCCGACAGCAACTGAAGTTAAATTCAGGTATTTATTTGCTTCTGAGGAATATTTTGGGGATTACCCTTGTCAATATACAGATGGTTTTGCCTTATTATTAAAGCCTAATACTCCAGGGTCTACGTATACAAACTTAGCAGTTTTGCCTGGCGGTGCCGGTCCTGTAAGTGTAAAAAACATTCGTCCTGCAACCGAATTTGATGGTTCTACAATGACTTGCGGAGCATTAAATGCTGCATATTTTGGAGGTTATAATACATCAAATATAGAAACAAATTTTAGTGGAAGAACGATCCCATTGACGGCAAATGCAACTGTTGTTCCGGGGCAATCTTATCATTTTAAAATGGTTTTAGCAGACAATCAGGATTTCAGATATGATTCAGGTGTATTCTTAGAAGCAGGTTCTTTCGATATTGGTGTACAGATTTTAGGTCCGGGAGGAGTTCAGCTTCCTGCATCAATTAACGTTTGTGATAATGCTCCACAAACTTTTACAGCTTCTACCCAAGTTCCGAATGCGACTTATGTTTGGTATCTTAATAATGTGGTTATTCCAGGCGCAACAGGACCTTCATATACGGCTACACAACCGGGAGTTTACAAAGTTGAGGTCACCCTTCCGGGGAATTCGTGTCCTGGTTCAGCTACAATAACAATTGTTGGCGGAACTTCTCCGACGGTACAGAACGCGACATTAACCAGTTGCTACACAGCAGGCAACGCTATTTTTGATTTAACATCAGCTCAAGCGGCAATAAGCACAACTCCGGGAGCTAATTTTTCATACTATATCAATCAGGCGGATGCAAATGCAGGAAACTCAAATACAATTGCAGCCCCTACAACATTCTCAAGTGCAGGGAATCAGATCATTTATGTATTGGTAAAAAATGGTTTCTGTTCTAAAGTTGCACAACTTCAATTGGTAAAAGCTCCGCAAATTACAGCCACTATCGCAACGCCGACAGCTTTAACGTGTACGAATAGTCAAGTAACGCTTAATGCTTCAACGTCAGTTTATCCTGCTGGATCTACATTTGCATGGACAACCACGGGAGGTAATATTGTATCAGGAGGGAATACATTAAACCCTATAGTTAACACAGCAGGTACTTATACTTTAACCATTACAAATACATACCAACCCGGTAATGTTGTTTGTACAGGTACGGCTAATGTGACTGTTGTAGGAGATAGTGCCCCGCCAACAACCACTCTTACAGCAAGTAAAATTTTAATTTGTGCAGGTGAAACGGTAACACTTACTGCAGGAGGTGGTACTACTTATACCTGGAATGGGCTTACCGGAACAGGAAATACACAAACAGTAACACCTGCTACCACTACAACATATACCGTTACAGCAAACGGAGCAAACGGATGTACTTCTACAACGCCTGCAACAATAACGATTGAGGTTTCACAACCAATAACAGTACAGAATGCAACACTCCTGAAATGTTATCAGCAAGGAAATATTACATATGATTTAACATCAGCACAACCACAAATTACTACTGTGGGAACTGCAACTTTTGCATATTATTTACTTCAGGCAGATGCAAATGCAGGAAATGCCAATACGATTGCTGCTCCTACAACATTTCAAAGTGCAGGTAACCAGACGATCTATGTATTGGTTAAAAACGGAGGCTGTAGCTATGTAGTAACATTACAGTTGCAGACTACTGCTGTTACCAATTTAACAATAGCTGCTCCGCAAACAATTACCTGTACGGTTCCTCAGATTACACTGAATGCAACGGCATCTACAGTTCCCGCTGCTTCAACGATTCTGTGGACGACTGCAGGTGGAAATATCGTTTCAGGAGCCAATACTTTAAACCCTGTAGTGAATGCAGGAGGTGCTTATACTTTAACGGTAACTAATGTTACCCAACCGGGAAATTTAACATGTACTTTTACGGCAACCGTAAATGTTAATGAAGATAAAGTGTTACCTGTAGTTACCTTAACTTCTTCTGTTGCGCAGATTTGCCCGGGTGAATCTGTAACACTTACAGCTGCAGGCGGAGTAACGTATACTTGGGCAAATTTAACAGGAACAGGCAACACGCAGGTTGTTTCGCCTGCAACTACAACAGTTTATTCTGTTACTGCAACAGGTGCAAATGGATGTGTATCTGCAGCTCCTGCAACCATTACGATCATTGTGGGGCCACCAACAGCTTTCATAGCAGCATCAAAAGCAAAAATTTGTGCAGGTGAGTCTGTAACATTAACGGCAAGTGGCGGTTTTACCTATAATTGGACAGGTCTTACAGGAAATGGAAATACACAAGTTGTAACTCCGACAGTTACTACCACATACGAAGTTTTTGCGTTGGGAGGAAACGGTTGCGTATCAACGATACCTGCAAAAATTACCATTGAAGTGGTTCCGGCAATAGTTTCTGCGTTAGCAGATGTATATGTTTGTGCCGGAGATCCAGCAACACTAGATGCAGGTGCAGGACCAAATTATACTTACTTATGGAGTACAGGTGCCACTACACAGACGATTACTACCAATGTCCCGGGTTCTTATTCTGTTGAGATAAGCAATGGAGTATGTTCTAAACTGTTTACTGCTCAGATTATTAATCCTGATCTTCCGCAATTCACCAATGTGGTTTACGATAAGGAAATGCTTACTATTTCGGCTACAAATCCTACTGGTGGAGTTTTGGAGTATTCTATTGATGGTGGAGTAAATTGGCAGGTTTCAAACATATTTTATAATGTATTGAGAAACGCTAACTACAAATTAATGGTAAGAACACAGGGCGCAAAATGTGGTAATTCGCTAGAGTTTTTTACGTTCGTATTAAGCAATGCTATTACTCCAAATAATGATGGAGTGAATGATTATATTGATTTTAAAGGAATCAGCAATTACAAAAACTTTGCAGCTTCAATATTTGATAGATATGGTGCCGAATTATTTAAGGCAGATAACAAATCAAACACCATGTGGAACGGATCTTTAAAAGGCATTAATTTACCAACAGCTACGTATTGGTACCGTGTACAATGGGAAAACCCGGCAAGCAAAAAACTTGAATTAAAATCAGGATGGATTCTTCTGAAAAATAGAGATTAATCTATTAAAATAATAACAACGAAGCCTTTCTTACTTGGAAAGGCTTTGTTGTTTTATAAGGTATTATTAATTTTTAAAGTAATTTAAATTAAATCTTGGTGCGAAATTATTTAAAGCAAATGTGAATTGACTTGATAAAGATTCTCAAGCTTTGCTAAGTAAATTTATTTGCCTTTGTTTCTAAAATATAAAACTGAAATATAAATCTTTGCGTCAAAAAAGTTTTCATGTTTAATGATTTTAGAACTCTTTTCACTATTCTTATCTTAATTTGATTAATCAATCAATTAATATTCTTTTCGAAATAAAGAATAATATCATAGCAAACTTGTTTTCAAGACAAATAAATCACGGCAATTGTAAATAAACATTATTTAATTTTAATGATTGACAAAAAAAACTTATTTTAGTTATACCAAAAAATGTCAAAAATATTAATATTAAAATATAAATGGGAGTACTTGTTACCAACGAGACAGTAAAGCAACTGTTTCATATTGCACAGTCGATTGCAAGAGAAAATTACAACGCCACTTATAGCGGTCCGCATATTTTGCAGGCTTTAATGCATAAAGATATAGGCTTAAACGAGTTTCTGAAAACCATAGATAAAGATCCCGGATATTTCTACGAATGGGCAGATGTACGCATCGAAGATTATCCCAAGACGAGCCATCTTCCGGCAGAAGTTGGAGAAGGAGAGTTTGTAGATCAGATTTTGGAAGAAGCAGATGACATTCGTTTAAAGCTTGGCTTAGATGAGATTACTCCTATTTGTATTCTTACAGCGATTGTGAAACCGCAGGTTGCTTTTACGTTACAACAGTTAAAATCACTTCCTTTAAGAGAACATGAGATTTTCAATTTATATCGAAAAGATACTCCTTTTGCAGCTTCAGATAACGGCGATATTTCATCTCTGTTTGGAGGTTCTTCAGACTTTTCAGATTCTTCTTTTCCATCCATTAAAAGCTATTGCGTAGACCGAACAGTACAAGCGAGAAATGGTGAAATAGAAAATATAATAGGAAGAGATAAAGAGCTTAGGATGTTGGTGGAAATTCTCTGCCGCAGAAGTAAGCCCAATGTAATTATCGTCGGTGAACCCGGAGTTGGTAAAACAGCTTTGGTAGAAGGTTTTGCAACAGAAATTATTAAAGGAAATGTTCCGGAAATGCTTAAAAATGCAACTTTGCTTGAATTGGATACAGGTGCTTTATTGGCAGGAACTTCTTATAAAGGTGAAATTGAAGACCGTCTGAAAAAAGTAATCAACGAATGCAAAAAAATTGAAAAAGCAGTTTTATTTATTGATGAAATTCACACGCTTTTAGATCCAAAAGGAAGCATCGGAAATATCGGAAATATCCTTAAACCAGAATTGGCAAGAGGTGAAATTACCGTAATTGGAGCGACCACTCAGGAAGAATATAGAAAAATTATAGAACCTGAACAGGCTTTTAACCGTCGTTTTGAAGTTTTAACGGTGCTTGAGCCGGACGAAAAAACTTGTGTGAAAATGATCGATGTTTTGCTGGATGGCTATAAAAAACATCACGGTATTGAAGTTGAAAAGAATGCAATTCCCGAATGTGTACGCTTGGCAAAACGTTACGCAAAAGGTAAAAAACTTCCCGATGCAGCGATTGATCTTTTAGACCGGACAATGGCGGCAATAAAAATGCTTGATGAACTTTCTGAAAAAGAACTCGAAAGCTGGAAAGAAATCTATGAAAATATTTTAAAAGAAGAATATTTTGATGAAAAAGATAAGGCAGACGAATTGATTTGGAATTACAATTTATTACGAGATAAAATCAGCCCGATTTTGTGGGGTTCTTTAAGTGAGCAACCGCAAATCGACAATTCGATGCCGACAGAATCAATTCAGAAAATAATAGAAGAAACGTATGCCGAACTTTTACAACATGCGGCTATAAAAAGAGAAAAAGTAGACCGTTTGGAATTGGCGGCGGTAATGGCTGCGAAAACGAATATTCCGATTGGAAAAATTCAGGCTCAGGAAAAAGAAAAGCTTTTGAATATGGAAGGTCTTTTGATGAACAGAGTCGTTGGTCAGGATCACGCTTTGAAAATTCTTTCGGATGCTATTGTAGAAAACCGAAGTGGATTAAACAAGCCTGGACAACCCATTGGATCATTCTTCCTTTTAGGACCAACCGGAACCGGAAAAACAGAATTGGCAAAATCGATGGCAGAATTGCTTTTCAATGACGAAAAAGCGATGGTGCGTTTCGATATGTCAGAATTTAAAGAAGAACATTCTGCAGCTCTTTTATACGGAGCGCCTCCGGGTTACGTAGGTTACGAAGAAGGTGGAATGTTGGTGAATAAAATCAGGCAACAACCTTACACTGTAGTTTTATTTGATGAAATTGAAAAAGCGCATCATTCAGTTTTTGATGTGTTTTTACAGATTATGGACGAAGGAAAAGTTCATGACAAGCTTGGAAAAGAAGGAGACTTCAGCAACGCTTTGATTTTGTTTACTTCAAATATCGGAAGTGAAGAAATTGTAAAACAGTTTGAAGAAGGAAATGTTCCCGAATCGAATTCATTGATGCAAATTATGTCAAATTCCGGAAAATTCAGACCCGAATTTTTGGCTAGAATTACAGAAATTATTCCGTTTGCACCGATTACAGAATCGATTGCTGAAAGAATCTTTAATATCCAGCTGAAATCACTTCATAATTCATTAACAAGATTGGGAATGAGCTTGAAAATTAGTGATGAAGCGGTAAAGAACTTAGCCTTAAACGGATTCAGTAGTAAATATGGAGCAAGACAGATTTCCGGAGTAATCAGATCGCAATTGGCAAGACCAATTTCGAAAATGATTGTAAGAGAAGAAGTGAAATCCGGGCAAAATCTTTCGGTAGAATGGAATAACGAAGAAGAAAAAATCAGCTGGAAAGTAGATTAATTGTTGCTCAATCGGAAATGAAATTTTGAAAAAAACGTCTTTACGATTGAGTAGCTTTACCCAAATAAAATGAAAACGAATCTCAAGAAAATTATAGTATCGGCAGTATTCCTGAGCTGTTCACATTTTGTGAATGCGCAGTTTCTTGCTGCTTCAGACACTTCCGAAAGCAGTGTAAGAAAATACAAGAATATCATAGAAGCCAACAAGGAAATTGTGACATTTATAGAATTTTCTATGGTTGAGAAAGGATTGCCAAAGCATTTGAGAAATTTAGCTTTAATAGAATCTCATTTTAACCGAAATATTACTTCACATGCAGGAGCGGTAGGAGTTTGGCAGTTTATGACCGCTCATGCCAATCAATACGGATTAACAGAAGACCGCCGTAATGATTTATACAGAAGTACAAAAACAGCTGCCGTTTCGCTGAAAAATCTGTATAAAAAATACAACAATTGGGTAACCGTTGTTGCTGCATATAATTGTGGAGAAGGAAATATTGCCAAAGCGATGCAGGCTGCAAACTCTACACAATACCATGTTTTTTCTAAATATTTGCCTACGGAAACCATTAATCATGTGAAGAAATACTTGAATGCATGTTATGCGACAGGAGAATTAAACTCGGTTTTGGCAAATTATAATGATTCCAGAACGATTCATCTTTTAAATACTAGGGCGACAAACTCTCAGGAAATTGCTTTGTCGGAAACCGAAATTAATGCAGGATTTAAGCTGGGGGTAATTGCAGAAGAATTAAAAATTAATATGAATGATCTTCTGGGTTGGAATCCTGAAATTGTAAGCACATTAGAGAATGATGGAGAAAGTAAACTCTTTCTTCCTACAGATTTGATGCCCGATTTCTTAATGAAAAAAAATGCAATTCTTTCTAAATCGATACGTACGAAATAATTTAAAATTAAATTCTTTTCATGTTCTTCTATCAAGTTATCAATAAATATAAAAAGACCGGAACTCATCAAGTTTCAGTCTTTTTTAATATATCAGTATGTAAATTTATGAAAATTATTACTAAGGATTTGAAATGATCAATGTTGAAGGGATATCCGATAGCCAAAGACTTTTAGAATCTATCAAACCTCTCCAGCTTTTTTTGCTGATCAGCATTAAATCTTGGACCTGTAAAAACTCCTTTTCAATCTGTTTTTCGTTATATAAAGTGATGTGATTGGGTGCAACCTGTTCGATGCTTCTGATGAGTTCTTTCACTTCGATATTGTTTCTGATTTGCCCCGCAACATCGAGAATAATAATCTGGGAGTTGTTATTGTTAATCAGTCTTTTTGCATATTCAAGTAAATAAAAATCACTTAAATTAAAGATGGGGATAAATACTCTGTCTGCCGAATTAAAATCTCTGTCTACCAAAACTCCAACTGGGATATTTGTATTATCGAGAATCTGCAGTGTAGAATCATCGAATGGCGAATTGTTGAAAATATTACTTTTCCCTTTTACGGTATTCAATAGTTTTTCAGGATTGATAATTTTCGTAGTGAAACCTAAAAGTCTTCCGAGTAAACTTCCTTCGTACATTGATTTTCCGAGCATAATCAAAAGAAGGTCGTAATTTCCTTTGTTTGAAATATTCGTCAAATCATTTTCAATATCTGTGGAAGCTTTGAAAAGGGTAGCGACTTCAAGCTGAAGTTCCTGCGAAGTTTCAATCACATTTTTAAACTGTTCTTTCTCAAAATTATCAATATCAAAAGCGTGCAATTCATCTACAGGAGCAATATTCATGGCGGTTATGCTTTTGTTGCCATTCATTTTATGCGTAAGATTATCGGCAAGTTTCAGTAATGTACTTCCTGATTCCGGAGTTTCAAAAGATAAAAGGACTCTGTATTTTGCATTATTTTCATCATGTTCTTCCTCTTCCAGTGACGATTTTTTTCCTTTAAAGAAATAATTAATCATATCAAGACAAGGCCCGGTCATAAAGGTGGTGAATAATGCCATGATGACCAACATTGTAAATAATTCAGGGCCTAAAACTCCAAGATCGTAACCGATATTTAAAACAATTAATTCTGTTAAACCTCTCGTATTCATCAACGCACCAATGGTAAGACTGTCTTTCCAGTTTAGTTTTAAAAATTTAGCAGTTAATGCACTTCCCACAAATTTCCCGATTACAGCGGTAAGAATAATAAATCCGCCTATTTTCCAAAGATGTGGGTCATTTAGTAACCCGATTTGTGTTCTTAAACCAGTAAATACGAAGAAAAGCGGAAGTAACAATACCAAGGCAACATCTTCTATTTTTTCGATGAAAAGATTTCTGAATTTCACGTTTTCAGGCATGATTGCTCCAGCCATGAAAGCTCCGAATAATGCATGAATTCCGATAACTTCTGTGGCATAAGACGAGATAATTAAGATTAAGAAAAATACGGCAACCAATGCTTTGCTGATAAAACCTTTTCCTTTCTGAGATTCTGCAATTCTGTGTAAGAATGGTCTCACTGCTTTGATCATGATGAAAACATAAACTATCGCCATGATAATAACGAAGATAGATCCGGAGAAAGATCCTGCTTTTACCACCGCAATTACCGCTGCCAAAATACACCATGCTGTAATATCATCGGCTGCAGCACAGGTAATAACGACGGTTCCGATTTTGGTTTTGTGTAAATTTCTTTCCTGTACAATTCTGGCGAGAACCGGAAATGCAGTGATACTCATTGCAATCGCTATAAATAAAGCAAAGGAACTGAACTGAATACCTTCCGGAGCAAATTCTTTGTAAATAAAATAAGACAGCCCAACTCCCAATGCAAAAGGAATGATGATACTTGCGTGGCTGATCACGACTGCATCGTGCGCTTTTTTTCTTAAAACACTTAAATCAAGCTCCATTCCGACAATATACATGAAGAGAATCAAACCAATCTGGCTTAAAAACTGCAAATTTCCTAATGATTCTGTCGGGAAAATAAATGCTGAAAGTTCAGGAAAATACAATCCGAAAAGTGATGGTCCTAAAACAATACCGGCAATCATTTCACCGATTACGGAAGGCTGTTTTAGTTTCATACAAATCCAGCCGAATAATTTTGCCACCAAAATAATGGTAACAATCTGAGCCAGTAAAAGTGCTAAAGGATGATGAAGGTTTGATAGAAAAGAATCAGTGAAATTTTCCCACATCGTAGCTCCTGTGGCTTTGCTTGGAGGAATGTTTTCTCCTATTTCGAGGGTTTTTCCTTCCACAAAAAACCAGTACATCAATGTCGAGAAAAATATAATCGTTGCTACATAAAAAATGATATTTCTATATTTCCCCATAATCATTAGTCATTTATTTGAGTGTAAATTTCTAAAGAATAAACGGATGTAAAAACTTGTTTTTTTTAAAATGTAACGAATACACAGAATAATGTAATGAAAAGAATAAAGATGTAATTTAAACCTGATTAAAATCCATCCCATTTAGAAAATAAAAGGAATGGATTGTGTAAGGTTTTTATTATTTTAATTCAAAATAAGCCAGATTGACGCCGTCGTTTTCGAAAATAATTCTGATTTTATTTTCTCCTTTTTTAAGGTTGATGCCCTTTTGGGAAACAGTTTTCCAATTTTCAGTTCCGCTTGTTGCATCTAAAGAAATTGTTGATAATAGTTTTCCTGTAGCATCTTCAATTCTTATTTTTGCATTGCTATTGCTGGCATATTTTAGGTCTAAAGAATAGATTTTATTTGTTTTGGAATTGACTGTATACTGAAGCCATTCTCCGGATTCAGTTTTACCGACATAATATTGATTGTCATTGGTTTTATAAATATCAACACCATCATTTCTAAGCTGATTTCCCGAATTCCATTCTGATCTTTTTGCCGGATCACTCACCCAAAGATTGATAAAATCTTTATCTGAATAAGCAGATCCCATTTTTCCAAGATCATAATCCGTTGCAAATATTTTTCCGGGAGCCTGATGATTTTTGAATGGCTTCGTAGAATCATCAGTTGTTTGTCTGAACATCGCATCGATTACATCTTTTTTAATCTCCGTATTGCTAAATTTATAGTTGACTGCAATTTTCATTAAAGCTTTTTCTGCAAATTCTTTTGAAGGTTTCTCATCGCCATTTTTCCAGTAATCTAATAGTTTTTGGTATTCCGGAGTGATTTTTACATTGTTGATTCCTGCAATATTATCAATTTTTTTCATGGGCCAGAATGCATAACCGATGTTGTGTTTATCCAGTAACTGAATCAGTTCCGTAAACCATACATTAGAGTTTTCGCCGGTTTCTCCCAACCAAATAGGAATATTATGTTTTTCCCTTAGATCTAAAATAAACTTTAACGTTGCATCATCATTATAGTTCCAGTATTTATGAAAACTAAAAACGAGATTGTCGTCCCAAAGCGGTGTTAGACCATTGTAATTATTTCCCCAACCGTTTCCTTCAAGAAAAATAATATGTTTTTTATCAACGGTACGAATGGCTTCGGTGATTTCTTTTTGAAGTTTCCACAGGGGAGCATTTGACATTTCATCTGTTCCGTTCTGATTTTTCCCTGTGAAATTAATATTCGGTTCGTTAATCAAATCATATCCGCCGATCCACGCTTCATCTTTATATCTTTCTGCTAATTTTTTCCAAAGTGCAATTGTTTTTTTCTGATTTTCTTCACTTTCCCAAAGAGAAGGTTTAGATTTGTCATTATCAGAAATATTCACGTCATTTCCTTGTCCGCCCGGAGCTGCATGAAGATCAAGAATTAAATAAATTTTATTGTCTTTACACCATTTCAAGAGATTATCGGTCATTGTAAAACCTTCTTCCAGCCAGGTATTTTGTCCTTTTATCTTTTCTTTTTCGGGAGGCAAAGTGTAAAGATTATAATGCATTGGAAGACGGATCGAGTTAAACCCTGACTTTGCTAAAAAATCAATATCCTGTTTTGTGATTCCGTTTTTTAAATAGGCTTTATAGAAATTTTCCATTCCATCCTTGCCGATCAGTTCTGCAATTTTTTCTTTGATTTTATATTGTGGTCCTGCAAAATCTGCAGTTTTCAGCATATAACCTTCCTGCAGCATCCATCCTCCTAAACCTAAGCCTCGAAGTTGAACATTTTCACCTTTATCATTAATTATTTTCTGTCCGTGTGTTTTTAACAGCTGTGATGTCCCAAATTGAGACAATAAAAAAGCGGATAATAGAATGGCTCGTTTCATAATGGTTATTTTAAATATTAGGGAAAATTTTAGAATTTTGAATTTAACAAATATATTTAAAAATGTTGAAAATAATAGCAATTAGAAATAAGATTAATTAAAAACAAAAACGGAATTAAGTAATTCCGTTTTAATTATTCTTTATTGTTGCTTTCAACCGCAGACTAAAAAAAAACAATGGCCAAATTTGGCATTTAAATTATTATTCATCATTTGTATGTAACAATGCTCATTATTAAGATCGGTACTTGATAGCGGTATACAACCTCCGGGTACTAATGTGTCGAGAATTATGTTGTTTTCTTGCAATAGACGGCTGTAAAGCTTTCTGTCAAAATCATTTGATTGTAGATAATCAAAATATATAAATTTATTATTGTTAAAATCATTTTTAGCTTTGTTATGCTGTTGTTCACAGGATAGATATACTTCTTGTTTTTTATTACAAGAAATAGTCAATGCAAATAAGGCGAAGAAAAAAGCTAATCTTATTTAACTAATCAATTCCATTATTTTTAAAGCCACTTTCAACGCTTCAGTTCCATCTTCCAGAGAAACTTCCACATTTTTATCTTCTAAAATAGCTTCAGCAAAAGAATTTAGTTCATCCAAAATCGCATTATTTGCCTGAATATTTGGGTATTCAAATAAAATCTGATTCTTTTCACCTTCCGCATTTTCAATAATCATATCAAAAGGAGTAGGATTTTCTGGCGCATCTTTCATTCTGATAACCTCAGCTTTTTTCTCTAAGAAATCAACAGAAATATAAGCGTCTTTCTGGAAAAAACGACTTTTTCTCATCGCCTTCATCGAAATTCTGGAAGTCGTCAAATTGGCAACACAGCCATTTTCAAACTCAATTCTTGCATTGGTGATATCCGGAGTTTTACTCACCACACAAACACCGCTTGCATGAATGTTTTTTACTTTAGATTTTACCACACTCAACAAAATATCAAGATCGTGAATCATCAAATCTAAAACTACAGAAACATCAGTTCCACGTGGATTAAATTCTGCTAAACGGTGAATCTCAATAAACATCGGATTTTGAATGTAATCTTTTGCGCCAATAAACGCAGGATTGTATCTTTCAACGTGACCAACCTGTGCTTTGATTTCGTTTTCTCGACATTTTGAGAGAATTTCTTCAGCCTGTTCAAGTGTTTGAGTTACCGGTTTTTCGATGAAAAAATGAAGCCCTTTTTCGATAGCTTTCAGTGCATAATCATAATGATACAATGTTGGTGTTACAATATCCAACATTTCAATCTGATCTAATAATTCATCAAAATTTTCAAAATATTTGTATCCGAATTCAGCTTCTAGCTTTCTTCCGTTTTCTATATCTTTATCATGGAAACCTACGAAATCGTATTTATCAGATTGATTAAGAAGTCTTAAATGTATTTTTCCTAAATGTCCGGCGCCTACCAAACCTGCTTTTAACATAGCGTTGTAATTTTTGTAAAGATAATAATTTTAGGTGTTCGGAAATAGATGATAGGTTTTAGGTTGATACGTATTGATTGTTTTTTTACTTTTGTAGCTACACTATCTAATAACTGTTGATGATGCACGATTCGTTTGTACATAAAGGGAAAAGGAAAAATTTGGTTGAATATCTCAGACACAAGATTGGGATATCGGATAAAAATGTACTTTCTGCAATAAATGAAGTACCAAGACATCTTTTTATTGAAAGCATTTTTGAGGATTTTGCGTATGAAGACCGTGCTTTTCCGATTTTGGCACATCAGACGATTTCTCATCCTTCAACGGTGGCAGAGCAGTCTGAACTTTTGCAGGTGAAGGCAGGAGAAAAAGTGCTTGAAATAGGAACGGGTTGTGGTTACCAAACTGCAGTTTTATTGGCAATGAAAGCTTTAGTTTATACCGTTGAAAGACAAAAAGACCTTTTTGATTTTTCTAAAAAGAAGCTTCGTGAAATGCATCTTTATCCTAAATTCCAAAGCTTTGGAGATGGCTTTGCCGGACTTCCTACTTTTGCGCCGTTTGATAAAATTATTGTGACTTGCGGAGCATCTGTTTTACCGACAGAATTATTAAAACAACTAAAAGTGGGTGGGAAAATGGTTATTCCTTTGGGTCCGACCGACCAACAGGTTTTATACCGATTCACTAAAATTTCTCCTACAGAAATTGAAAAGGAAGAATTCGGAGCTTACAAATTTGTTCCGATGTTGAATAATACAAATCAGTAGGCTGAAGATTAGTTCCCATAACCTGCAGATATACTATGAGCCAAGAAAAAAAGAATGCAATAAAATCAATAGTATTTTATTTAATCGCAATATTGATAATAGTTTTAATAAATGTTTCTGGGAAATTTAAATCTGGGCCATGTACGCCAAACTTAGATGTTTTATCGGTTTTCATTTTAGCTATACTAAACGTTATTTTATTAATCATTAATGGAATAAAAGCATTTATAATGAAAAAAGAAACGAAACTTTCAACAATTCTACATCTAACTGTTATAGTAATTTGGATCATTGTATTACTTATAAATTAATTTGAATCTAATCAACTTTTAACCAAAATGATAATATGATTAACCCTGATATTTTTGATTATAACGAAAGACAGTCAGATTCAGACAAAGAAATTTGCAATTTACTTTCAGAATTATTTGATCGTGAATTGAATGATGCTGAGAATAAAATCTGGCATGCACATCCGGTCTGGTTTTTAGAAGGAAATCCAATTGTTGGTTACAGTAAGCAGAAAAAAGGAATCCGCCTGATGTTTTGGAGCGGAAGATCTTTTAATGAAGAACAGTTGAATGTGACAGGTGAAAAATTTCAGGATGCATCTGTATTTTATAATGATGTGGATCACATAAATAAAACTGATATTTTGCGTTGGCTTAAAAAGTCTGTGGAAATTCAGTGGGATTATAAAAATATTGTAAAAAGAAAAGGCGAATTGATCAGATTGAAATAATTTATTTAAAACCATTAATCTGAGATTTTTCGGAACGAAAATTGGACTTTAATTTGAATGAAGTCAAGAAAATAAGTCAATAATAATTAATAGGAACCTCACTTGTAAAAGTAGTGAGGTTTTTTATTTGTCTAAAAAATAAAATAATGAAAGTTTTTATAAACAAAAGAATTCCCGAAACAGGAATTACAATGCTGGAGGAAGCTGGCTTGGAAGTTACAATCCCTGAAAATGATGATCTGTCACCTGAAGAATGGTTAGAATACTGTAAAAATACCGATGCAATTTTAAATGTTGGCGCTAATAAATTTGATCAGGAATTTTTCGAGAAATGTCCAAACGTAAAGGCAATTGCATTGTTCAGCGTAGGTTTTGATCATGTTGATATTAAAGAAGCTACCAAAAGAAATATTCCGGTAGGAAATACGCCAGATGTTTTGAGCCGGGCTACCTCTGATGTTGCATTTTTATTGATGCAATCGGTTTCCAGAAGAACCAGTTTTTATTTTCAAAAAGTGAAAGATGGGAATTGGGGAAACTTTGATCCGCTTTATGAGCTCGGGCAGGAATTGTATGGTAAAACGTTGGGTATTTTCGGCTTAGGAAGAATTGGTTTTGAAATGGCTGAAAAATGTAAAAAAGCCTTCGGAATGAATATCATTTATCACAACAGAAATCATAATGAAGAAGCCGAAAAAGAACTGAATGCAAAATATGTTTCTTTTGATGAATTAATCGAGCAATCGGATGTTTTGAGTATTCATGCGAATTTTAAACCTGAACAAAGTGATCTTTTTAATGCTTCAGTTTTTGAAAGGATGAAAAAAAATGCAATTTTTGTGAATACAGCGAGAGGAGGTTTTCATAATCAGAAAGATTTGTATCAGGCTTTGGTTTCAGGGCAGATTTGGGGCGCTGGTTTAGACGTTACCAATCCGGAACCGATTGAAGATAATGATCCTATTTTACAGTTATCTAATGTATGTGTTCTTCCACACATCGGTTCGGCAACGATCGAAGCCCGAAATGGAATGGCAAGACTCGCTGCAGAAAATATTATTGCTTTTTCTAAAGGACAAAAAATGCCGCATATTGCAAATCCGGAAGTATATTAAATTTAAGACTTGATTCTTTCAACTTTTTCCTTGTCTCTTATCCAATTGGAACCATTTTTGTCTATTCTAATTCAACACTAAAATATAATTATTATGATAACTGAAGATAACAAAAACGAACAGGACAGAAAACTGGAGGAAATGGATTACAGACCAAGTGAAGATATTTTCAATAAAGAAGAACATATTCCTTTAGACGGAGACGGAAATCCTATTACCAATCCCGGGCACGTCAACGACGGAATGCCTTATGGCTTAGATATTCCGGGAGCAGAGGATGATGATAATTTCGAACAAATCACAGATCAGCTTCCAGACGAGGAGAATAATCTTTACAGCAGAAGCGACAATGAAGATGATCATGAAGAAGAAAATGACGATATAGTAAGCTAAAAGTTTAATCCCCGCTATTGATTTTGCGGGGATTTGCATGTTTAGAAAAAATTCGTAAAACTATTTCTATAGTTTGTTTTTATTCTGATTTTCTTTTATAATAAAGCTGTGTCAGTCCCGTCTCGTATGTTTTTGCACTCACAAACTGAAGCTCCTGTTCTGGTCTTCCGTCTTTAAAAAGTCTTGTTCCATTGCCTAATAAAACAGGAACAATAGAAATTATAAATTCATCTACCAAATCGTTCTTTAATAATTCATTTATTATTTCTGAGCCACCATCACAATAAATGTTTTTTCCGTTTTCAGATTGTAGTTGTTTTACCAAATCAGTCAGATTTCCTGTGTAAAAAGTGGTTCTTCCAACATTGGGTTTTTCAGTTCTTGTAATGACATAGACATCTCTTTTCCCATTATCGTAATGAGATGGTCCTAATTCTTTAAGCACATAATCATAAGTTTTTCGCCCGATAATTAAGGTGTCAATGTTTTCTGTAAATTCTGTATAACCATAATCTTCACCTTCTTTTTCTACAATTTTCAGGAAACTGAGATCATCATTCGGTTTTGCAATATAACCGTCTAAACTTGTGGCAATAAAAAGTGATACTTTTCGTATATTTTTATTTTAAATCTTAATAATAATTTGTAATGATTCCGAAGTGACATCGTTAATCATAAAATACATGATTGTAAATGTATGTGTAGGTTTTGTGTTTTGCAAATTTAAAACTAACGAAAAACCAGTGTGACTGTGTAAAGGTCTTTATAATTATTGATAATGTAGGGTTTACAATTCGAAAAGATTCAAAACTTATTCTTCAATTTTTCACTTCTTTTTATTTTAAATATTAACTTTGGCAATCTTAGAATAATAAAAGAACCGAGGAGATTTCAAAATCCCGAAAGTTCATAAAAATAGTACAGAATATGAAACTTAAGTACAGTCTGCTCGCTTTGGCAGCGCCTTTCTTAATGAATGCACAACAACTTATGACGCCTGAAATTCTTTGGACTTTGAAAAAAGTAGGAGTGCAGGCTGTTTCACCCGATCAATCATCGCTGATCTATAAAGTCGGACAGGTTGATCTAAAAACTGAAAAAACAAAAAACGAAAACTATTTCCTGAATGTGATCAATAATCAGTCTTCAAAAATTGATTTAGGTAAAAAAGCTTTAGTTCAGTGGGATAAAAACGGATTGTACGCTCAGGAAGGTGAGAAAATCTATCTTTCAAAAGACAGCGGAAAAACCTGGACGGAATTTTACACCATCGGCGAAGCAGATAACATCGTTATTTCTCCTGATGGAAAGAAAATTGCTTTCAGCAAGCAGGTTTTGGTGGAAAAACTTATGGGGAAAGATAAATATGCAGATACTCCAAAAACGACCGCCCAGATTTACACAGATCTCAATCACAGACACTGGGATTATTTTAATGAAGGGAAATATAATCATGTTTTTGTAGTCAATACTTCTTCAAGTGTAGATTCTGCTAAAGATTTATTGGAAGGGAAAACTTGGGATTCTCCGCAAAGACCTTTCGGTGGAGCAGAAGATTTCGTCTTCAGTCCGGATTCTTCAAAACTTCTGTATGTTACAAAGCCTAAAAGCGGTAAAGAATATTCTACAAGCACAAATACGGATATCTTCGCTTACGATTTAGCATCAGCAACGACAAAAAATTTAACTGAAGGAATGATGGGTTATGATGTGAACCCAAAATTTTCACCAGATGGAAAATGGTTGCTATGGCAAAGTATGGAGCGAGAAGGATATGAAGCTGATAAAAATGATATTGTGGTAATGGACTGGAAAACCGGCGCAAAAAGCAATATGACAGGAAACTGGGACGAAAGCGTAACAGGAACAGCTTTCTGGAGCAGCGATTCTAAAAGTATCTATTTTAATGCAGCTTTTCGTGGAACTGTTCAGTTATTTTCTGTAGATCTTAAAAATGCAAAAGTGAGTCAGATTACAAAAGGAAATTTTGATGTTACTGATATTTTTGCGGAAGGAAAAAAATCTCTTTTGGTTTCAAAAACCGATATCAACCATGCTTCAGAATTATTCTCTGTAAATCTTAAAAACGGAGAATTAAGCCAGGTTACAGACGTCAATAAAAATACCTATGCGAAATTAGCACAAGGAAAATCTGAATTGAAAATGGTAAAAACTTCAGACGGAAAAGAAATGGGAGTGTGGTTCCATTACCCACCAAACTTCGATCCGAATAAAAAATATCCGACTTTAGTATATTGTCAGGGAGGTCCACAATCTGGACTTACGCAATTTTTCAGTACAAGATGGAATTTTGCTTTAATGGCAGCAAACGGTTATGTTGTTGTTGCACCAAACCGCCGCGGGATGCCGGGTTGGGGAACCAAATGGAACGAAGCAATTTCAAAAGATTGGGGCGGACAACCGATGAGAGATTATTTGGCAGCAACAGATTATGCTAAAACTTTGCCTTACGTTGATGGTGACAGAGTTGCAGCTGTTGGAGCAAGTTACGGTGGTTACAGCGTATTTATGTTGGCGGGAATTCATGAGAACAGATTCAAAACATTCATCGCTCACGATGGATTATTTGATATGAAATCTTGGTATTTAACCACCGAAGAACTTTGGTTTGCCAACTGGGATTTGGGTTCACCTTGGGAAAAGCCTCTTCCAAAAGCATATACAGAATTTAACCCAAGTAATTTTGTGGATAAATGGAATAAACCAATTATGATTTTTCAGGGTGGAATAGATTACCGTGTTCCTTACGAACAAGGTCAGGAAGCTTTCCAGGCTGCGAAATTGAGAGGTCTGAAATCAAAATTAGTATATTTCCCGAACGAAAACCACTGGGTTCTTCATCCTCAAAACGGCTTAGTTTGGCAGAGAGAATTTTTTGATTGGTTGAAAGAAACGCTTTAATAATGAATAATTAAAAATGAATAATTAATTTAAGTATTCAAAAATATCAATAGGAACGGGCTTTAGCCCGTTTTTTGTTTAATAATAACGAAAATATTTAGTTTGATTTAAAAGAAATTTTTGCGCTTTTTGCGTTAAATAAATTCAATTCAAAATTTATATCTTAAGATTATGGAGAACCGAATTTCATCATTTCCACCATTTATTGATAGTCAATCGAAAATTTTAATTTTAGGTTCAATTCCTGGTGTGAAATCTTTAGAAAAACAACAATATTACGCTCATCCCCAAAACAAATTCTGGAAGATTATTTTTGAACTGTTTAATGAAGAATTTACAGAAGATTATTCTGAGCGAATTCATATTTTAAAGAAAAATAACATTGCAATTTGGGATGTCATTGATTCCTGCGAAAGAAAAGGAAGCCTTGATTCTGAAATTAAAAATGAAGAAGCCAACCAGATTGGAGAGCTTTTAGAAAGTTATCCAAACATTCAGGCAATATTTTGCAACGGCGGAAAGTCATATAAAAATCTACAGAAATTATTAGGCAAAAACTTTAGAATTCCTATACATTTATTGCCTTCAACAAGCCCACTTCACACCATTTCTTTTGAGAGGAAACTGGAAGAGTGGAAAAAGATATTGGAGTTTATTGGTTAATAGTTAACAAAAGCAAGAATATAAAATCCTTGCTTTAAATATTTCAAATTGCCAATTCACTTTTAGCAACTGGCTACTTTTCAAGTCGATAAACTTCCTCATAAGGCTGAATCAAAACCCAGCCATTACCTGAAAATTTCATTTGGAATTCTTCGCCGCTTCCTCTTCCGATTAAACTTTTAAAAGAAACATTGGTTTTAAGTTCTGGGCTTAGGTTTCCAGACCAGGCTACAGTTGCGTTCGGATCTGTGAAAACAGGTGCATCCGGAGTTACCAATAAAGTTAAAGGTTCACCGTGAGTAGTAATCGCAATATGTCCTGTTCCTGAAAGTCTTACCTGAAACAATCCGCCCGACATTACTCCGGCAATGCTTTTCAGCATGGTGATATCACTTTTTATGCTTTGTTCGTGTGCTAAAATATCATTTCCGTTCACACAAACCGTTTCGTTATTGAGATGTAAAATTCTTACTTTTTTACCATCATCTGCAACATATAGTTTTCCTGTTCCTTCTGCTTTCATCAACTTTGCACCTTCTCCGCTGATTGCTTTTTTTAACAAATTCCCAAGTCCGCCTGAAAGCATTCCTTGTCTTTCAAAATTAATATTGCCGATATAACCGACCATACTTCCTGTTTTTGTCCAGACAGATTGATTGTTTAGGTTGATTTCTAAAAGTGCTGGTTTTTCCAGTTCGAAATAATCTCTTTCAAGAGGGTTTTCTTTTGTTTCATTGACAAAAGATTCAATAGAATATTTGCTCATCGTTTAATATTTTGATTAAGCCAAAATAGTCATTTTTTTGCTGATAAAAAATCAAAAAGAATAAAATTTTAGCCTCAAAGCCTCATGAATAAAGAGGCGTGAAATAAACACTTGACAAAGGGGTATAGAATGTTGTATATTTGCACTTCGAAAATTACACCATGTAATTTTACATAATTTTTAAACCGTAATTTAAAAAATGAAAACATCCGATTTTAATTTCGACCTTCCTGAAGAATTATTGGCAGAACACCCTTCTGAGCATAGAGATGAAGCTAGATTAATGGTTCTCGACAGAAAAACTCAAACCATTGAGCATAAATTATTCAAAGATGTAGTAGACTATTTCGATGAGAAAGATCTTTTCATCTTTAATAATACTAAAGTTTTCCCGGCTCGTCTTTACGGAAATAAAGAAAAAACAGGAGCTAAAATTGAAGTTTTCTTATTGAGAGAACTTGATAAAGAAACTCGTGTTTGGGATGTTTTGGTAGATCCTGCAAGAAAAATAAGAATTGGTAACAAATTATTCTTCACTGAAGACGAATCTTTGGTTGCTGAAGTAATCGATAATACAACTTCAAGAGGTAGAACGTTGAGATTCTTATTTGATGGTTCTTATGAAGAATTCAGATCAAAATTAAAAGAATTAGGAGAAACTCCACTTCCTAAATATATCAAAAGAGACGTAGAACCAGAAGATGCTGAAAGATATCAAACGATTTATGCAAAAGTAGAAGGAGCTGTAGCGGCACCAACTGCAGGTTTGCATTTCTCTAAGCATTTGATGAAGAGACTAGAGATCAAAGGGATTGATTTTGCTGAGGTAACACTTCACGTAGGATTAGGAACTTTCAACCCAATTGAGGTAGAAGATTTGTCTAAGCATAAAATGGAATCTGAAGAAATCATCATCGATGAGAAAAATGCTGAAATCATCAACAGAGCTGTTCAGGAAAACAGAAGAGTTTGTGCAGTAGGAACGACGACGATGAGAGCAATTGAAACTTCTGTTTCTTCAAACAGAAAAATTTCTGCTTTCAATGGTTGGACTAATAAATTCATTTATCCGCCACACGATTTCGGAATTGCCAATACAATGATTACGAATTTCCATACGCCAAAATCAACTTTAATGATGATGATTGCTGCGTTTGCCGGAAAAGATTTCTTAATGCACGCATACGAAGAAGCCGTAAAAGAAAAGTATAAATTCTATTCTTACGGTGACGCAATGTTAATTATATAAAAAGATAATAGGAATTAGGATTTAGGGCTTAGTTTGTCCCTAAATCCTAAGCCCTAATACCTAAATCTACAATGAAAGATATAAGAACTCTATCCCTCGACCAGCTTAAAGATTATTTTGGATCTTTAGGAGAAAAACCGTTTCGTGCGAAGCAGGTTTACGATTGGCTGTGGAGCAAAAATCTGCATTCAATAGAGGAGATGACGAATCTTTCAAAGCAGCTTCGGGACAAAATTTCTGAAGAATATACAATCAATCCTGTTTCTGTAGATCAGCTTCAGAAAAGTACAGATGGAACCATTAAAAACGGAGTGAAGCTTCACGACGGCTTATTGGTAGAATCTGTTTTAATTCCGACAGAAACCAGAACTACAGCTTGCGTTTCTTCACAAGTAGGATGTTCATTAAACTGCGAATTTTGTGCTACAGCAAGACTCAAAAGAATGAGAAATCTTGAAGTCGCTGAAATCGTAGATCAGGTTGCCTTGATCGACAGCCAAAGCAAAATGTACTTCAACAGACCGCTTTCCAATATCGTATTTATGGGAATGGGCGAGCCGATGATGAATTACAAAAATGTAGTGGAAGCGATCCGAAAAATCACTCAGCCGGAAGGTTTGGGAATGTCGCCAAGAAGAATCACTGTTTCTACATCCGGAATTCCGAAGATGATAAAAATGCTGGCAGATGATGAGTTGCGTGTTAAATTAGCTTTGTCCCTTCACTCAGCGATTGAGTCTAAGCGTAACGAAATTATGCCGTTCTCGGATAAATTTCCGTTGACTGACATTATGGAATCTCTTCAATATTGGTACAAAAAAACGGGTTCAGTAGTCACTTTTGAATATTGTGTCTGGAAAGGCATTAATGACGGAGACGAGGATATTAAAGCATTAATTAAATATTGTAAACAGATTCCTTCTAAAGTTAATTTGATTCAATACAATCCAATCGGTGACGGAAAATACGACCAATGCAACAAGAAAGCAGAAGATAACTATGTTCGTCAGCTTGAGAATGCCGGAATTACCGTTATGATTCGTAAAAGCCGTGGTGGTGATATTGATGCAGCTTGCGGACAGTTGGCCAATAAAGTTACAGACTAAATTCTATTGATCATTGCCTTATTCTAAAGGTTTTTAATTTTTCTTAACAGTCAGTTTACACCTAAAATCCTATTTTTGTAGAATGAAAAAGATCATTCTATTATTTATCCTATTCTTTTTTCAGACTGCTTTTTCTCAACAGGCAGAAATTTTTAAGCTAAAAAAATATAGAATTGCAGTTCTCAATGATTCGATTCAGGAAACTTCAGGACTGAATTTTTTTGATGGAAAACTTTACACTTTTAACGACAGTGGAAACCCGGCAGAATTGTTTGAAATAGATAAAAATTCAGGAAAAATTCTAAAAGTTTTAAAAACAAATGCCGAAAATATAGACTGGGAATCATTAACCAACGATGGCAAAAACTTCTACATCGGAGATTTTGGAAACAATGCTGGAACACGGCAACATTTAAAAATTTATAAAATTCCTTTTCGACATAATCAGCTGCAAAATGATTCGATGAAGACGATTTCATTTTATTATCTTGAGCAAAAAGACTTTACTTCCAAAAATATCAACACAGATTTTGATTTGGAATCGATGATTTATTTAAACGGAAAAATCCATATTTTCACTAAAGAATGGGCTTCAAAATCTACTACGCATTACACGATTGATCCAGAAGTTTTTGAAAATCAGCCCGCTCAAAAAATAGAATCTTACAAAACAAATTTTGTCGTAACAGATGCTTCTTATTTTGATAAAAAGCTTTACGTAGTGGGTTACACCAAGAAAACAGAAGTGTTTTTAAATATCTTTAATGAATCTGAGCCCGGAATATTTTTCAAAGAAAAATCCAGACATCTTTATTTGGGAAGTGCTTTAACCATTGGTCAGATTGAAGGAATTGCTGTTGATGAAACCGGAGTTTATATTTCCGGCGAAAAATTTTATTCGCCTATTAAGAAGACCAAGCCATTTTTTTATTTTATTCCTAAAGAAAAACTCAAACTTTAATTTCTGTTAAAATTGGCGGAAAAAAATTATCTTTGTGAGAATTAATAAATACTCACCCATCATTCTTACTTCGTGGCAAACATTGTAGAAGAAATCAAGCAGCCAATCAATGAGGAAATGAAACTTTTCGAACAAAAGTTTTACGAATCTATGCAGAGCAGAGTCGCTTTACTCGATAAAGTTACCCGTTTTATTGTTACCACAAAAGGGAAACAGATGCGTCCGATGTTTGTGTTTCTGTGTGCAAAATTAATTGGCGATGTTAACGAAAAAACGTATCGTGGCGCTTCAATGATTGAGTTGATTCACACGGCAACTTTGGTTCACGATGATGTGGTGGATGAAAGTTTTAAACGACGTAATTTCTTTTCAATCAATGCCTTATGGAAGAATAAAATTGCGGTTTTAGTAGGTGATTTTTTACTTTCAAAAGCGGTACTGCTTTCTACCGATCATAAAGACTACGATTTGCTTTCCGTGATTTCAAGAACGATCAGAGAAATGTCTGAAGGCGAACTTCTTCAATTGGAAAAAGCCAGAAAACTTGATATTACCGAAGATGTTTATTATGAAATTATCCGCCAGAAAACAGCAACCTTAATTGCTGCTTGCTGCGAAATAGGCGCTTTGTCGAATAACGCCGATGAAGCTTTAGCCAAGAAAATGATGCAGTTTGGAACGTACACCGGAATGGCTTTTCAGATTAAAGATGATTTGTTCGACTATTTAAGTTCAAATGTCATCGGAAAACCTGTCGGAATCGATATCAAAGAACAAAAGATGACTTTGCCGTTGATTCATACTTTAAAAATAGCCGGCGAAACCGACAGAAAGTATTATTTCAATACGATTAAACGTTACAACAACGATCAAAAAAGGGTAAAAGAACTGATTGCTTTTGTGAAAAGTTCGGGCGGTTTAGATTACGCCATTACCGTGATGAAAGATTTTCAGCAAAAAGCAAAAGATATCCTCAATGAATTTCCGGATTCTCAGGTTAGAGAATCTTTACATAAAATGCTTGATTACGTTATTGAAAGAAAGTTCTAAAACTTTAATCCTTTTCTGTTTTAAATTGCCGCAGATTAAGGGATTTGGTAGATTTTAATAAAAAATCAGCGAGAGAAAATTTTAGTCTAAAATCATCGTTGTTACCATAATCACTGACAAAACAATACAAAATAAAGCGGATAAAAATAAATAATCCGCAATCTGCTCGTATCTGTTCTCCATCTTTTCCTTCCGTGATCTTATTGCCAAAAATGAGAGAAAACTGCTGCATGCAAAAAGTACGCATGCAACTCCTGCGAATTCATCCAGATATGTATTGTGGCTAGTTTTTGTGATTTTCAACGAAGTGATAATCAGCATCGAAAAACCCAGTAAATTGCTGGATGCATTGAGTATATGAGATGATTTTTTTTCCATTTTCTTTATATTATGTAAAATTAAGACATCATAATCTTGATTATCAAATTTTTAAAAAACATTATTGAAAATTAAAATTAATATAAAAAGTGTATATTAGCAAAATACTTCATTAATAAAAAATATTTAATATTTGGCTATGCAGACAACCTATATTGAAACTCAACAGATCTCCTTTCAAGATTTTAAAAATCAGATACTTGAAGACTATAAGTTAGGAAGAATCTCTCGTGAAATGTCTTATCTGGGCAGAAGAGAAGTACTTACCGGAAAAGCTAAATTCGGAATTTTTGGAGACGGAAAAGAGCTTCCGCAGCTTGCAATGGCAAAAGTTTTCAGAAACGGAGATTTCCGTTCAGGATATTACAGAGATCAGACTTTTGCATTAGCAGCAGATGCCTTGACGGTTGAAAGTTTCTTTGCTCAGTTGTACGCAGATACAAGTGTAGAAAGAGAGCCTGCTTCTGCGGGAAGACAGATGAACGGGCACTTTGCGACAAGAAGTTTAAATGAAGACGGAAGCTGGAAAGATTTGACGGCGCAGAAAAATATTTCTTCCGACATTTCTCCTACTGCAGGTCAAATGCCTAGATTATTAGGTTTAGCACAAGCTTCAAACATATATAAAACCGTACAGTTTGACGGTTCTGAAAAATTCTCAAATAAAGGTGGCGAAGTTGCTTTTGGTACCATCGGAGACGCTTCTACAGCAGAAGGTCACTTCTGGGAAACATTGAATGCAGCGTGCGCGATTCAGGTTCCGATGATTGTTTCTATCTGGGATGACGGTTACGGAATTTCTGTTCCTACAATGAAGCAGAGAGCAAAAGCTGATATTTCTGAAATGTTGAGCGGTTTCCAGAGAAAAGAAGGTGAAAACCAAGGTTGTGAAATTATTCAGGTGAAAGCCTGGGATTATCCGTCATTATTGGATGCCTACGCAAGAGCTGAGCAATTTGCAAGAATGGAATCTGTTCCGGTTGTAGTTCATGTGATTGAAGTGACGCAGCCACAAGGTCACTCGACTTCAGGTTCTCATGAAAGATATAAGAATGAAGAACGTTTATCTTGGGAGTCTCAGTTTGACGGATTATTGAAATTCAGAGAATGGATTTTAAATTATTCAATCGAAATTGAAGGGCAAGAAGAAATTATTGCAACTGTTGAAGAACTTGACTCAATCGATGATGAAGCTAAAAAAACGGTAAAAAACGGGCAAAAAAATGCCTGGGAAAATTATCAGAAAACGATTACTGAACTAGCTTTTTCAGTTTTACCTTTAGTTGAAAACCTAAAAGGACAAAATTCTGAAATTGAAACGTATATTAATCAATACAATAAATTAGTTTCGAAAGCGAAAAAAGATGTCTTCCATTTGGTGAGAAAATCTTTACTGGCAACAAGAGGAACAAATTCTGCCGAGAGAAATCAATTGATGCAGAAATACAACGAGATTTTTGAGGTTGAAAAAGACAATTATTCTTCTCATTTATACTCTCAATCTCAATGGAAAGCTGAAAACGTAAAAGAAATCAAACCAATTTACTCTGATGCTTCGGAAGATGTGGACGGAAGAGTAGTTGTAAGAAATAATTTCGATAAAATATTCGAAAAATATCCTCAAACTTTAGTCTTTGGTGAAGATGCTGGAAATATCGGTGACGTAAATCAAGGTCTTGAAGGAATGCAGGAAAAATACGGTGACGTACGTGTTGCTGATACAGGAATCCGTGAAGCGACAATTCTGGGCCAAGGTATCGGAATGGCGATGAGAGGTTTAAGACCAATTGCTGAAATCCAGTATTTAGACTATATTTTGTATTGCTTACAGGGAATGAGTGATGATTTGGCGACTGTTCAGTACAGAACAAAAGGTGGCCAAAAAGCTCCTTTAATTATCAGAACAAGAGGTCACAGATTGGAAGGAGTTTGGCATTCAGGTTCTCCAATGGCGGGGATTTTGAACCTTTCAAAAGGTATTCTGGTATTGGTGCCGAGAAACTTAACGAAAGCTGCCGGATTCTATAATACAATGCTTCAAAGTGATGATCCAGCCGTAATTGTTGAATGTCTGAATGGATATAGATTAAAAGAAAAACAACCTGATAATTTAGGTGAATTCACCGTTCCTGTCGGAAAAATTGAAGTTACAAAAGAAGGAAAAGATGTTACATTGGTAACTTATGGTTCAACTTGGAGAATTGTCATGGAAGCAGCAGAAGAACTTGAAAAATTAGGAATCTCAGCAGAAGTTATTGACGTTCAGTCATTAATTCCTTTTGATTTAACTCATGAAATTTCTGAAAGTGTAAAGAGAACCAACAGATTGGTTGTAATCGACGAAGATGTAGAAGGTGGAACCTCAGCGTTTATTCTACAACAGATTTTAGAGAAGCAAAAAGCATTCAGATTCTTAGATTCTGATCCGTTGACGATTGCAGCAAACGACCACAGACCAGCTTACGCAAGTGACGGAGATTATTTCTCTAAGCCATCTTCTGATGATATGATTGAAAGAATCTACGCATTATTTAATGAAACAAATCCTCAGAAATATCCTGCGATATATTAATCGAGATTTTAGATAAATTTTGAAACCGCTTTCTTTTGGAAGCGGTTTTTTTGTTGAAAAATATCAACTTTTTAAATGCAATTTACTTTCGATAAAATCTAATAAATATTCTGCTGAATTTCCTGCACTATCATATTGTATATGAAGATAAAATTCGACAAAGAATAAAGCAATGATAATCAATAATGGAATATTAAACCTTCCCTCAAGACAAAGGCTTTTTCCGTTGTAATCAGGCAAAGCGGAAATGATTAAGATGATGAGTAAGAATGAATAAATATGATTCCAACGAAACCAATCTGCTCCTAAATAATAAAGCGGACTTACCCACACCAAAGAAACTAGAATGAATATTTTAAAAGCATTTTTGTACTGAGGTAAATGTTTTTTCACAAAAAAGAATGATAGAAAAGTCATAAAAATAAGCTCTAATGAAAATAAAATATACGATTGATAGGCAACGAGCATATCTTTTCTTTCTTTTACAGCATCATACGTGAAAATATTCCATTTGTTCAGCTCGATTCCTCGATTGTTCAATATTTTAATACTTTGGCCCTGATTAATTTCGCCACCAAAAAAGAATAATATTATAATTATGAATGTTGATACAAAAAAAAGACTACCTAAATATTTTACATCTATTTTTTTAGTTTTTAAGATGTAAGCTGCCATAACAAATGGTAAGTAAAAATAAAAAAGTTCATGGAGGAATAGGCCTAAAATAAAACCGCCAAAAAGAAAATATTTTTTAAACTGAGTAGATTTTCCAGACATGAAAAATAAGATCAATGCTAATAAAATGATTTCTTTTCTGCCTGAATTGAAAATGCTTACGGGTAAATACAAGAGACAAAGCGGTGAGCAAATCAAAATTAAAATATCCCAATTGATTTTTTTTGTTAAAATAATTCGGATTAAAAAATAAAAGATAAAACAAAAGAAAATTACCTGAATACACAAAATCTGTATTGGTAGCGAAATATGAAATTGGTCTTGACAAAAAAACAGAAAACTTCCGGATAAACCTCTTCTTTTAAATCCTCCGTCTTCATAATTAATCAGCCAATCAGAAGCAGTCCAGCTAACTTGTGGAAGCGTAGATTTTATATATAACTGTATAGTAACGTATGTCAAAACGCTTAGAAGAAGGCCAAAATAGACATAAAGTTTTACCTCTTTTGAAGTTTTTATCATTTAGATAGAATTCAGGCTACAAAAAAAGAAAATATCTTAGAAAAAATGATAGTTTTAAGGAATTAAATTATTTGTTTCGAGTGAAATTAATAAAATATTGAATAACTAATATTTTAAACAACCGCCTTCTTCTTTTCCTTTTTTTCTAAAAGAGTCTTGCAGTCATTAGCTTTCTCAGGATCATAAACATGATATTTTGTTTCCCATTCTTCCAATTGATATAAAATCGGCAAAAGCGCCAAACCTTTTTCTGTCAACGAATATTCTACTCTTGGCGGAAGTTCTTTAAACTCTTCACGAATGATCAGTCCGTCAGTTTGCATTTCTCTAAGCTGATCGGTCAGAACTTTTCTTGAAATGACATTAATGCGCACAGCAAGTTCTCCAAAACGTAATTTTCGGTCTTTGATAACCAATACGATGATTGGTTTCCATTTGCTTCCCAATGCAGACATTGCTTTACCAAGAGGACAGCTGTATTCCATTAATTGACTCTTTTTCATAAGGAAATTTTTATTTTTTAAAAACTTTAGAGAATCAGAGATTCCATACGTTACTTTCAGGTTACTAATGTAAGTTACTGCGAAGTTACCACTATTTTTTCATTGAAAGATACAAAAACAAACTATTATTAGTTACTTTGTGTAACAATTACAAACAAATATTTTAAAAATGAGTACAGAATCATTGTTTAAACCATTTCAATACAAAAATTTAGAACTAAAAAATAGAATAGTAATGGCTCCGATGACGAGAGCACAATCTGATAACGGAGTTCCGACTCAGCAAATTGTAGATTATTATGCAAGAAGAGCTGCTTCGGAAGTTGGGTTGATCCTTTCTGAAGGAACAGTGATCAACAGACCCGGATCAAAAAATATTCAGAATATCCCGGATTTTTATGGAACAGAAGCATTAAACGGCTGGAAAAACGTCATCGATGCAGTTCACCAAAATGGCGGAAAAATGGGACCTCAGATTTGGCATGTTGGCGATACCAGAAGTTCAGAAGATTATCCTTTAGTTGATATGGAAAAAGCTTCTACAATGACTTTGGAAGATATTCAGGATACCATTGCTCAGTTTGCGGCTTCGGCAAAATCGGCAAAAGATTTAGGATTTGATGTTTTAGAAATTCACGGTGCTCATGGTTATTTAATCGATCAGTTTTTCTGGGAGGTAACCAATACCAGAACCGATGAATACGGTGGGAAAACATTAAAAGAAAGAAGCAAATTTGCAGTAGATGTTGTAAAAGCAATGCGAGCTGCAGTTGGGGAAGATTTCACAATTATTATCCGTCTTTCTCAGTGGAAACAGCAGGATTATAAAAGCAGATTAGCTTTAAATCCTAATGAAATGGAAGATTGGTTGTTGCCATTAAAAGAAGCTGGAGTTGATATTTTCCATTGTTCACAAAGACGTTTCTGGGAACCGGAATTTGAAAATTCCGATCTGAACTTCGCCGGTTGGGCAAAAAAAATAACGAGTCAACCGACAATTACTGTGGGTTCTGTAGGATTAAACGGTGATTTTATGTCTGCTTTTGCCGGAGAAGGTTCAGAAAAAGCTGATCTTAAAGAATTGGTAAGAAGACTTGACCGTGGAGATTTTGATCTTGTAGCCGTAGGGCGTGCTTTGTTGAGCGATTATCAATGGGCAAAGAAAATAAAAGACGGCAGAGTAGAAGAGCTTACAGATTTTGCAGGCTCTAGTTTAGGCGTGCTTTATTAAAAAACTACAATGAATTGCAGGTTTGCTTCGTGGTCAATTTATTATTTAAACTTTTTTCTACGATTACCTGAGAAGTAAAATGAGCAGTTCACTTTTATTTTATACATAATTTACCTATAATTTTTTTAATTTTTAGAAGAACCGTTTTCAATTTTTTTGAAAGCGGTTTTTTTGAATTTATTTTAAACGCAATGAGCGCGAAGATTTTTTAAATTTTTGAAAATTATTCTTCGTTTGCAAAGGCGTTTCACTCAGCAAAGAAGAAAAAACTTCGCTGAACGAAGTGCCCTTGCGAACAAAAAATGTGCAGTATGCGAGAAAAATACCTTTGCGTTCATAGCGTTTAAAACAACTAAAAAACCGCCTGAAAAAATTCAGACGGTCTATTAACAAGTTTAAATATCTAAAATTGTCACCTAGTAGACAATAATGATTTCTTACAAACCAATGTTTTTGCTTGGCTTTAATTGCTTTTTAATGTTTTTAGGAATTGCATTTTTGTGAACCAAAATAGCAGTAGATTTATACTCCACATAAGGTTTGGTTACATACAAATATCCTTCAAAATCATTGGTTACACCCCAAGAATTTTTCACCATATAATATTCTTTACCAGACTGATCCTTTGCCAAACCAACGATGTGCATTCCGTGGTCATCGGTTGTAGAAAGATTATTTAAAGCTTTCTGGCGCATATCTTCAGTAATGGTTTTATCTTTTTTAGGCTGAGTAAATAGATCTTTTTTCACTTCAGGAGTAATTTGATCAAGATCTACATCAGGAACGTAAGCAACACCATTTTTGTATGAAAAATAAGGCTCAGAAACGTCTGTTGCCCAACCTACAGAATATCCTTTGCTTACTGCGTTGTCAATAATTGCAGTCAGTTCATTCATTGGGATATTCCAGTCAGAATCATGGCTCCAGTTATCAGGAATCGGAACTACAAATTTTTGGTAATAAGGATAATCTTTGTATGAAGACAATTCAACATAATCTTCAGGATTAATTCCTACCACTTCTTTAGCAAAAGTTTTCGGCGTATAATTTTTTCCTTCATAGGTGAAGTTTGCAGGCACTTTTCCTAAATATTCATCCAAAATAGCATCTACAGAAGCCATCCAGTTATCTGAAAGTTTTCCTTTTGAGGAAGCCTCAACTAAACTGTCTAAAACCGGCTTTAGTTTGCCCTGCATTTCTTTAAAATTATTTAAAGATTGTCCGGCTTTCAAACCTGTGTAAGCTTCCTGTGGAACTGCTCCGTATTTTTTGTACATATTCACAACATCGTGAAGCTCACCTCCATCTCCCCAACTGATTGCTCCGCTGTTTAACACGTATAATTTTGCTTTATCGTGATAAGAATTTCTTGCGGTAAAGATTTCAGCCAAATCAACAGGCTTTTTGCCCATCCTCTGCATTTCAGACTCCAGGAAAGAGTTTCCTGAATAGCTCCAGCATGTTCCTGATGAACCTTGGTTTTTTACCGAAGTTGCACCCACATCTTTTAACGTGGTAAATTGGAAATTGGCATTTTGAGACTGATTGTTTTTCAACTTGTTGATCAGGTCATCCTGAGCAAACATCATACTTCCTGCGCATAAAACAAAAAGTAATGACGCAAATCTTTTGTTTTTCATAAGTAACGATCTATTTATTTTTAAAGGTGATTTTAAAATTGGATTCGATCAAAATTTCTCTTCTTAATCAAATACAATTTTATCAGCTTTAAAATTATATTCTAATAGTCTGCAATGTTAAGGATATGTTACAAGATTTTATGTTAAAAAAGGGTTAAAATTGAGTGGGAGGGTTTTAGGGAATTAGAGTTGGGGTGTTTTAGCGTTTTAGAGGGAGTTATTAGTTTTAACTTAAGATTTATACATATTAATGATATACGAGTTTCAGTCTATCAACTAAAAACTATCAGCAACTTTCCTTATTTTTAAAAAAAGTTTACAATGTTTCCAACCTGCCCGAAGTTTCCTGCATCTATAAGAGTATAAAGCCTGACTATGGAAAAAGAATTACTGATAGAATGCCAACGGAACGACCGCAATGCACAGCGGAAAGTTTACGAAAAAATGGCGGGTAAACTGTATGCGGTTTGCAAACGCTATCTAAAAAACGATGAAGACATAGAAGAAGTATTGGCCGATACTTTTTATAAAATCTTTACGAAACTTAATCAACTGCAAAACCATGATATTTTTGAAGCTTGGGTAAAAAAAATTGCGGTGAATGAATGTTTGCAGAAACTCAGAAGTATGAAAGCGCTTCATATTTCATTGGATGATCAGTTTGTAGAATCTCCGTATACATTAGCAGATACAGTTTCTTTTGAAAAAGATATTTTGAAACTTCTTAATTTTCTTCCTGAAGGTTGCAGAGCAATTTTCAACCTATTTGCCATTGAAGGATATCCGCATAAAGAGATTGCAACAATGCTTTCGATAAGCGAAGGAACCTCAAAATCTCAACTGAATTTTGCACGGAAAAAACTTCAGGAACTTTTGGTAAATCATAACATTTAAACTTTTACACAATGGAAAATAATCACGATATAGATAAAAAATTCAATGAAGCTTCTCAATCTTTAGAAGAACCTGCTACTTTTCCGGGTTTTGATAAAGTTTGGGCTAAAGTTGAAGAAAAATTAGATAAAAAAGAAGATAAGAAAAGAATCGTTCCAATCTGGTTTCCTTATGGAATTGCTGCAAGTTTGATCATTGGTTTAGGGGCATTTTACTTTATCAATAAAAATGATGTCTCTGAAATTAATAAACCTGTAATTGCTCAAAAGACGGTTTCTCCTAAAGTAAATTCAGACGTTCAGGCAATCGACAGTACGGTAAAATCTAATATTGAAAAACATATTGATGGATTAAAGGAAAATCATAATCAGAAAATATTAGCTTATGAAGATGCTAAAATCTTTCATGATAATCAAGAATTCGAAAAAGATTTTATTCCAAAAGAAAATTCAATTATAAGCAGAAATGAGAGTAATGGAATTATTCCAATAAAAATTAATCCTAATATTCCGTACGTTCCTGTTGATAGTGGTTATACAGAAAAAAGTATTGAGGAAGTAGTTGTCTTAGGTTATAATAGAACTCAAACAAGGGCAGAAGTTTCTTCTTCAACTACCATAAATACACAAAAAATTGAAAATCGTGCAAACCAAAGTTTTTTAAATTCGTTACAGGGAGAGGCTCCTGGTTTAGCAATTAATTCAACTTCTGGTACGCCAGGTTCGTCAAAAATCAATTATAATAATATTAGAAATGAATTCAAACAAAATAATAATATTTCACAAACTTTAATTGGAACAGTTTCAGGTCTTCAAATAATGCCAAATTCAGGAATTCCAGGTTCTTCCAAACCAATTTTGATTAGAGGAATGAGTACTGTAAATGCAAATTCAAATCCTTTATACGTAATTAATGGAAAAATTTCCGATAGTAAATCTTTTAGCACTTTAAACCCAAATAAAATTGAAAGTGTTTCAGTTTTAAAAGATGCTTCAGCAACTGCAATGTATGGAAGTAGAGCTTCAAACGGAGTGATCGTCATTAAAACTAAAAAACTTTCGAGAAAAGAAAGAAAAGCTTTTGAGAAATTACAAAAAGCACAGGATAGTATTAATATTTCAAAACAGATTCAACAAAGAAATAGTGAAGAATACGATGCTTTTGTAGAGAATCCTTTTGAATTGGCGAAAAATCAATCGGTCTCTACGTTTTCGATTGATGTTGATAAAGCAGCGTATTCAAATATTCGCAGAATGATTAACAATGGTGAATATGTGAATAAAAATGCAGTGAGAATCGAAGAAATGATTAATTATTTTAAATACGATTATCCGCAACCAAAAAATAATCAGCCGTTTTCAATTAATACAGAATACGATGATTCCCCGTGGAATAAACAACATAAATTACTGAAAATAGGGTTACAGGGAAAAGAAATTCCAACAGATAAACTTCCCAATTCAAATTTTGTTTTTCTGATCGATGTTTCAGGCTCGATGAATGAACCGAATAAATTACCATTGTTGAAGTCTTCTTTTAAAGTACTTTTGGATCAATTAAGACCAACCGATAAAGTAGGAATTGTAGTCTATGCGGGAAGCGCCGGAATGGTTTTAACACCGACTTCGGCCAAAGAAAAAAATAAAATTATTGAAGCTTTAGATAAACTTCAGGCGGGTGGAAGTACGGCAGGCGGACAAGGAATTGAATTAGCTTACAAATTGGCTCAGGAAAATTTTATCAAAAATGGAAATAACCGTGTCATCATTGCAACAGATGGAGATTTTAACGTTGGAGCATCTTCAACAGGTGATCTTCAGACTTTGGTAGAAGAAAAAAGAAAGTCGGGAGTTTTTCTTACTTGTTTAGGTTTCGGAATGGGAAATTTCAAAGATAATCGCATGGAAACTTTAGCCAATAAGGGAAATGGAAATTACGCGTACATCGATAATCTTCAGGAAGCCAATAAGTTTTTAGGAAAAGAATTTGCCGGAACTCTATATGCTATTGCAAAGGATGTAAAAATTCAGATTGAATTTAATCCGAAATATGTAAAATCATATCGTTTGATTGGTTATGAAAACCGAAAACTAAAGAACGAAGATTTTACCAACGATAAAATAGATGCGGGAGAATTGGGAAGCGGACATACCGTAACGGCTTTATACGAAGTGATTCCTACCGATGTAAATTCTGAATTTTCACCAAAAGAAAATGATCTAAAATATACTAAAAATACAAATGATGAAAATTTTAATAATGAATTGGCAACGGTAAAATTCAGATATAAAAAGCCTGACGGAGAAAAGAGTTCGGAAATAATTCAGGTTGTTAAAAATACCAATCAATCTTTTTCATCCTCAAGCAATGACTTCAAATTTGCATCATCTGTGGCGTGGTTTGGTTTGGTTTTAAGAAACTCTTCTTTAATTAAAAATAAAGATTTAAAAGATATTGAAAACCTTGCAAAAAAAGGAAGAGGAAAAGATGGAGATGGCTACAGAGCGGAATTTGTGAGATTGGTAGAAACGTATAAGTCAACACAAAAATAACATTTCAAAAAAAGAAATTTCTTCGGAGATTTCTTTTTTTTCTCTATTTTTAGAAATATTATCAAAGATGAAAAAAGTTTATCTGTTATTGCCTGTTTTTGCGGTGCAGTTTGCCTTTGCGCAGGATTCTCAACGCTATTATTCGGGAATATTTTTTAATGAAAAGAAAAAGCCTCAGAATTTTCTCAAAATTTTCAACAAAAACAGCGGTGTTTACGAATTGACCGATGAAAAGGGCTTTGCGATTATTGCTGCAAAAGAATTTGATACTTTAGTTTGGAACAGTGGAAAAAATATTCAGGTAGTTCATGGTGTGTATGAATTAAAAAATATTCTGGAAAGACAAGTAAATAGAGAAAATGTTAAAGATATTAATTCTAAAGATTACGAAAATCTGCTTGAAAAACCTGAAAACGATGAATTTAGTATACAAAACTCTTACGATTCTGTAAGGAAAAATTCAGATCGTCATTTTTCAGCGATAAGAAAACTAAAATTAAAGCAGGATTCTTTATATAAAATTAAGAGTCAACCGAAAAAATATCTTGTGTTCAACGGAAGTTTCAGTACCTCTGTAGATATCAAAAACAGAAATAGAATTCCTAAAACCCACAATCGGTATGTTCAGGGAAGATCTGAAAATGGATTATTAATTTGGAAAGGGCCGGATACAAATGAAATGTTCAGCTTCGGACCAGATATATCAACTTTAGGATTCACCGGACAGGCATACGAATATGATGTTAATGGGCAATTAGTTGATTTGTCAGAAGCAGTTTCTCCGGCACAAGCTTACAATAATAATATCTTTAAAACAACAGTTGGTTATAGTAATCAGCTGAATGTGAATGCAATTATTAAAAGTGAAGGTTATCAGGAAGATGCAAGACTTTCTTTCAATTTGGGTCAGCGAAAAGATCAAATGTATTTTATAGATCAATTTGATGTGACAAATTCTTTTAAAACTAAATTCAGCACAAAAATTTTAGATTTTAATATCAATGCAGGATTTAATTATGAAGAAAATAAGGCAACAAATACCAATAGAATTGGGCTTTTCAATAGAGCGTATCAAAATTCTCTTCTGACTCCGATTTCATTTTCAAACCAGCAGAATGCTTATCTAAGCAATGGTTTGCAGAGAAGTTACAGTTTGTATGCAGACAATCCTGAATTTCTCTTTGATCAGAAAAACAAGTATAATTATTACGAAAATATCCGCCAGTTTAGTTTTGATCTAAGCAGGCATTGGGATGGTTTTAAACTTAATATCAGTCAGGCTTACGACAATCAGGATATTATGAATCGTGATGTTTACAAACCGTCAACCAGCGGTTTTATCAACGGATTGTACAACAAAAGAGATCAGAAAAACGAGTTTTACAATTCAAATATTGTTTTGTCTTATGATTGGAGAGATTCTGAATTGAAGCACGGATTTAGCTTAAATCATATTCTAAATGACAGAAAAGTAAGTGTTAATCATAGTTTAGACCGAAACTATATTTACCAGAGAACTTCTCAGGATTATATTTTTAATTATAATTTAGATTACGAGAATTACGATGATATAGAATTTGGGGCAAATCTTGGGAATTCTGTTTATATCTCAAACACTTCGCTCAAAAACAGTTATTGGCTTCCGAAAGTAAATGGATATTTTACTTTTAAGAATATACTCGGCTGGAATAATAGTGATTTTCAACTATTGGGAGCATACACTCAGCTATCTGCAGAGCCGGAAATTGCAAAATCTTATTCTTCTTATGCCACGACACAGTTTTCTGCACAGAATTCTTATCAATATTTTCCTTTAAAAGAAGTAGAAACCTTTAATAATCTTTCGAATATCAATATAAAAGAATGGAAAGCCGGTTTTAAATTCATTATCAATCGAAAAATAAATCTTACAGCAGAATATTTTAATCGAAACATTTCTGATGATATTTTTCCTGTTTTTGAAGGAAATAATTTAGTGCTTAAAAATTTGGCAGATCATACGTACAAAGGTTTTGAAGCAAATTTTAATTACGACAATATCATCGCTAATCAAAATTTTAAAGTAAGCAGTAAGGCTTCCTTTTTTAAATATCAGGATGTTGTAGATCGGGTAAATTCGGGGTATAATAATCTGATGATTTCGGGTTTTAATGATATTCATAAAGTTTTATCAGAAGGTCAGGTTTTGGGCGCAATTTCGGGAAGTTTTTATGAAAGAAATGCAGACGGAAAAGTAATAATCGATGATTATGGTTATCCCGTAAAAGCTTCCGGAATGAAAATAATTGCTGATCCTACACCCGATTTTGTGGTTAAATTTACTCATAACTTCAATTACAAAATGTTTGCTTTAGACATCAATTGGGAATGGAAAAAAGGCGGACAAACCTGGAATGGGACACAAGCTGTTCTCGATTATTACGGTCGTTCCCAAGCTTCTGCTGATGAAAGAAATATTAAAAACTACGTTTTTGAAGGCGCTAATTATAATGGAAATGTTAATCAAATACCAGTAGATTTTTACAATCCGAACCAATCGGTAAGTGAAAATCGTTGGGCGAGATATGGTTTTCTTGGCGTTGCTGAAAATTATGTTGAAAAAGCAGATTACATTAGAATCAATGATATTTCTCTTTCAGCATATTTTGATGTTGGAGATTTCAAAAGAGCTTTAGGAATCAGTTTTTATGTCAATAACATTTTCCTTTGGCAGGCAAATACCGGTGTAGATTCTAATCAGAATTTATATGATTTTGATAACAGCCGAGGTTTAGATTTTTTTAATCTACCATCTTTTAAAACTTTCGGCTGCACAGTTTCTTTCAAGTTTTAATACGAAATCAGAGATTCAAAAGACGATTCAACACAATAAATGAACTTATGAAATTCAATTTTTTATTCTACATAATTCCTTTTTTTATTTTGCTTTCAAATCCATTTTGTAAAGCACAGAATTCATTCAACGATTTCAAAAAAGAGAAAACTTATATACAGACCAACCATGTTTTTTATAAACCTGGAGAAATTATGTTTTTTAAAATTTATGTTATTCAGGCAGAAAATAATCTTCTAGCCGACCAAAGCAGAATCGTAAATTTTGAACTTGTTGATCCAAGCGGAGCAGTGGTTAAAAAAGACAAATTTGAAATTAAAAATGGCCACGCAGAAGGATCTTTTTATTTTGGTGAAGAGATGAAAGGCGGAATCTACAAGATCAGAGCTTTTACAGCCTGGATGCAAAATGAAGCCGGGAAAAATGTGTTTGAAAAAGAAATTACTCTTCAGAAAATTGTTTCTCCACGAATTTTAATGAAACTAGATTTCCCTAAAAAAGGTTATGGAGCAGGAGATGAGGTTGTGGCCGATTTTTCAATGAGAAGTTTAAGCAATCTTCCGATTCCTTTTTATGAAGCTTATTTTACGGTGATGCATCAGGGAGAAAAAATAAATGAAGGTTCTTTGATTACTGATAAAGAAGGAAAATTTTTATTGAAATTTAAACTTCCTGAAGTCTTGACATCTTCGGATGCTTTATTGAATATAAAAGTCAATTTTGATGGCTTTACAGAATCTATTTCTAGAAATATCCCAATTGTTCTTAATAATCTGGATGTAAAGTTTATGCCTGAAGGAGGAACTTTCATCAACGGAATCGAACAAAATATTGCTTTTAAAGTTTTAGATGAATTTGAAAAACCTGTTGATGCAGTGTTAGAAATTTATAATAAGAATCATCAGAAATTGACGGAAACTTCAGCCTATAATTTCGGAATGGGAAGCTTTCTTTTTACACCTAAAAAAGGTGAAACATATTATGCAAAAGTTCTTAAACCAGAAAATATCAGTAAAATATACCCACTTCCGATCACAAAAGATGACGGAATTGTTTTTAATGCTAAAAAAGAGAATCAAAACATCAGGTTAATAATCAATTCTACTTTTGATAGAAATGTTTTGATTAAAGGAAATTTCCGAGGAAAAGAGATTTTTTCGAAAGCAATGAACTTGAAAAAAGGTTTAAATGAGCTTGAAATTTTAGAAAAAGAACTTCCCATCGGAATTTGCAGATTTACAGTGATTGAAAATAATATTCCTTTAGCGGAAAGAATTGTGTTTTCGAATGAAAATAAACAGATGAAGGTGAAAATAACACCGACAAAGAAAAATTATTTACCAAGAGAAAAGGTAATCGTCAATGTAGAAACAACTGACGAAAACGGCCAACCCATTCCCGCAAATCTTGCCATGAGCGTAGTTGACGATAAATTATGGACGTATGCCGATGACAAGCAAAATCACATTCTTTCTTGGCTGTTAATGGATTCTGAATTAAGAGGAAAAATTGAAAGACCACAATTCTATTTCGATAAAAAAGAAGAAAAAGGCTTAAAAAGTTTAGACTTAGTGATGTTGACCAATGGTTACCGCTATTTTGAGATGATTCCCGATGTTGTAAAAAGTGGAAACTACAAATATCTTCCGGAAAAGAAAAACCCAATCTACGGAATCGTAGAAGACGAAAATAAAAAACCTGTAAAAGCAGAGGTTTATCTGATTGAAAACTATTCCAAGATTAAAAAACAGATGACTTCAGAAAATGGCTTGTTCTATTTTTCTGATTTAGCTGGAGAGTATCAACATGATGTCATTGCAAAATCTTTAGATTCAAAACAGAAAGTAAAAATCAGAATGCTTTCTTATAAACTTAATATAAATCCTTTGATAAAGCAATCGTTAGAAAATATTAATGTTGAGGAAATTATAAAAGAAACCGAGATTAAGGAAAAAAGAACTCCAATTTCTCAGGGAATTGAAAAGATTTTAAAGACCTTACCGGTGGTGAATAGCAATACTGAGATGAGTATTGAAGAGGTTGTTGTTTTAGGATACAGCAAAATGGTGACGAAAAAGAACACAGTTGTTTCATCAAATACAATTGTAGGCAATTACCTAGAAAATAGACCAAATTCATCTGTTTTAAGTTCCTTACAAGGTTCTGCACCAGGTGTTATCATGAATTCTGCATCCGGTTCTCCTGGTTCCTCAAAATTTAACTTATTGATAAGAGGTACAAGTTCAATAAGTGGTACTACAGATCCATTGATTATAATTGATGATATACCTTCAAATGTACTTCATTATAGGCAGTTGAATCCTAATGATATAGGTAACTTGACAATTTTAAAAGACGCAGCCGCAACTTCAATTTACGGAAACAGAGGAGCGAATGGCGTTATCATTATTAATTCAAAAAATGGACAAAATTCAAACATAAAATTTGATATTACTCCCGAAACTTATTTTGCTGTAAAAAATATTCCAAGAGATAGTTTAGTTAATTATAATAATGAATATGATTATTACAATAGTTACCGAAAATTTTCGTACCCTGTTTATGAATCAACCAATACTTCCTACAGACACGATTATCGCGAGACATTATTTTGGAATCCAGTTGTAGAGACCGATAAAAATGGTAAAGCTCAAATTGAATTTTATCAGTCTGATGCCAATTCTGCATTTAGAATAATGACGGAAGGTATTTCTGCATCGGGCTTAATTGGCAGAGATGAAACGACCTATGCTGCTCAAAGCTTAATTTCAATCGATGCAAAAATTCCGCAATATGTTACGCGAACAGACCAAATGATAATTCCTGTGGTTATTAAAAATAATTCTTCGGAAACGAAAACGTTAACAATGAATGTCATTGTTCCGAATCACATTAAGCTGATGAAAGCGGATAGTTTAATAACATTGAAGCCTTTAGAATCCGGAAGATTATTTGTGAAAATGCAGACGGATAAATTGATTAGTTCTAATATTCAGTTTACTGTAAAGTCTAGAGATTTCAGAGAAACGATGATTTTACCTTTAAAAGTTGAAGAAAAAGGATTTCCGTATCATTTTTCAATTATAAATAATAAATCTGAAAATACTAAAATTAATATTCCTGATTATATCAATACAACCTTGGAAGCATCATATTATGTTTACGAAAACTCTGCCTCGCAAATGTTTGAAGATATGGAAAGGCTAAAAAGAGAGCCTTACGGATGTTTTGAACAGCTATCTTCGACGGTTTATCCGAATATTTTTATTTTGGATTATTTAAAATCAACAAAGAAAATTAATGCATATACAGAGTCAGAGAGTATCCGAAATATGAAAAAGGGGTATCAGAAAATGCTGTCCTACAAAAACAGTGATGGCGGATTCTCTTATTTTGGTGGCAACGAATCTGATGTCGCGCTTTCAGCCTTTGCCTTGATGGAATTTAGAGATTTAAAAAAATATGTTGCTGTTGATGCAAAATTAATCCAAAATCTGAGCGCGTTTATTCTATCGAAAAAAGGTGCTAATGGCCTTTTTGAAGTTCGCAGAAATTATGAATCGAAAGCTGAATATTCGGAGTATTCGTGGTCAAGAAATATGTATATTTTGTATGCTTTGTCAAAAATAGGATTTAAAAGTGAGTTGCAAAGTACTTTTGAAATTAGTTTAAAAAGAGCTTTGGCTACGAAAGATTCTTATCAGTTGGCTTTAATGGCAAATGCGGCGGCAAATCTCGGAAAAAATGATGATTACAATAATTTGATGACTATTTTAAATGAACAGTACATCAATAAAAATGTAAAAACTAAAACCACATTTACAGGCTCTGGTGGAATTTCTGCCAATGCTGAAACGCTTTCCTTGTATATGATGGCTCTGCAAAAAAATGACAAGACTAATCAGCTGGAAATTGCCAAAGTCGCCGATGACCTGATTAACTATAACGGATATTACGGATTTGGTTCTACGCAGGCTACAACAGTCGCTTTAGAAGCATTATCAGATTTTTTCGCTAAAAATGAAAAATTATATGGAATTGATAAACCCACAATTAAAATTAATAATGTTGAAGTTCTGGTTAACAATAGTTTCGCATCTGCTTTCAAAAAAGGTGAAAACGATTTGAGTGTTGAATATTTATGTGACAAAGGTTTGCCTTACAAATTAGATTATCAATACTACACTTTAGAAGCTCCAAAAAGTGAAAATATTCCTATCACTTTAGAAACAAAACTGAAATCTGAAACATCAAAAGTAGGAGAAACCAACAGAATGACGGTGACAGTGAAAAATAAAATCAACGGACAATTACCGATGACCACTGCGAAAATCGGAATTCCTGCAGGATTGACTTTACAAAATGCTCTGTTGAAAGATTTAATTGATAAGAAACAGATTTCTTACTATGAAATTTTCGATAACTATTTGGTGTTGTATTGGGAGCACTTTGATGCTAATGAAACAAAAACAATTAATCTAGATTTAAAAGTAGAATTTGCAGGTGAATATACCGGAAAAGCAAGTAATGTTTATCTTTACTATATGCCGCAGTCTAAGTCTTGGAATGAAGGAATAAAGGCTAGAATTGAACCTTAATAAAATTAGATTGTAAATATTTGTAATAAATCATTTAAATTGTAAAATGAAAATCACACAATATGAAAAAAATTAGTTTAATAATCGTAGCAATAGCAATATTGACAAGTTGCCAAAAGAAAAAGGAGGAAGATGCTTATGCCGCTTCAATGGATATGATAATGGAATCACCTGTAATGGCCAAAGAAGTGAAAATTGAAAATCCTCCAAATGAAACGGAAAATAACGAGGAAATTGACACTAGCGATGAAGAATATGCTTCTCTAATAGAAAATCCTTTTGAGCTTACAAAAAATCAGCCTGTTTCTACATTTTCTATTGATGTAGACAATGCTTCTTATTCCAACATCAGAAGAATGATTAATGAAGGACAAACTGTAGATAAAAACGCAGTGAGAATTGAAGAAATGGTGAATTATTTTAAATATGACTATCCGCAGCCTCAGAATAACCACCCATTTTCAATTAATACAGAATACAGTGATTCACCATGGAATCCTAAACATAAATTATTAAAAATAGGACTTCAGGGTAAAAGTGTTTCGATGAATAATTTGCCTCCTTCTAATATTGTTTTCCTGATTGATACTTCAGGCTCAATGGATCAAGATAACAAATTACCATTGCTGAAAGAGTCTCTGAAAGTACTTTTAAATCAACTGAGACCCAAAGATAAAGTAGGAATTGTAGTATATGCAGGAAGTGCGGGCGTAATTTTACCTTCAACTTCTGCTTCTGAAAAAAGTGAAATTCTTGAAGCTTTTGATCAACTTACTGCAGGTGGAAGTACAGCGGGCGGAGAAGGTATTGAATTAGCCTATAAACTGGCAAAAGAAAATTTCATTAAAGGAGGAAACAACAGAGTGGTTTTGGCAACAGACGGTGATTTCAATGTAGGAACATCTTCCGTGGCAAATCTTGAAACTTTAATTGAAGAAAAAAGGAAAACAGGAATTTTCTTGACATGTTTAGGGTACGGAATGGGCAATTATAAGGATGATAAAATGGAAACCTTAGCCGACAAAGGAAATGGAAATTACGCCTACATCGATAATCTGCAGGAAGCCAATAAGTTTTTAGGAAAAGAATTTGCCGGAAACATTTACACGATTGCAAAAGATGTGAAAGTTCAGATTGAGTTTAATCCAAAATATGTACAATCTTACCGCCTCATTGGTTACGAAAACAGAAAACTCAGAAATGAAGATTTTACCGATGATAGAGTAGATGCCGGAGAATTAGGAAGTGGTCACACGGTAACTGCTTTGTATGAAATCATTCCTACAGATACTCGTTCAGAGTTTTTACCAAAAGAAACTAAACTGAAATATTCGTCGAATAATGCCTCAAAAGGTTTTGGAGATGAGTTGGCTACCGTGAAATTTAGATATAAAAAGCCTGACGGAGATAAAAGTATAGAATTTATTCAGGAAATAAAAAATTCAAATTCAGGAATAGCATCGGCAAGTCCAGATTTTAAATTCGCAACATCTGTAGCATGGTTCGGGTTGGTATTAAGAGATTCAAAACTGATTAAAAATAAAAATTTATCTGCAGTTGAAAATTTGGCAAAAGAAGGTAAAAATAGAGATTCAGACGGTTATCGTTCCGCATTTATTAAACTTCTTCAGAGTTATAAAGCGACACAAAAATAAGTCTAAAACAGACATTTTTATGATGTCTGTTTTTATTTAAATTAAACTTTCAAAAATTATTGAAAATTCAAAAAATATTATTATATTTGTAATAGAAATTAGAAAAAATAAAGAAATGCAACTTTCAGAAGCCAAAGAAAAATACATTCAGACTTGGGGAACCTTTGCAACCAATTGGGGAATAAATCGTACAATGGCACAGGTGCATGCTTTACTTTTGGCAACTGGAAAACCACTTTCAACGGATGAAGTAATGGAGCAGCTCGAAATTTCAAGAGGAAATGCCAATATGAATCTTCGCGCTTTGATAGATTGGGGAATTGTAAAAAAAGAATTTATTAAAGGCGACCGAAAAGAGTATTTTGTAGCCGAAAAAGATGTTTGGTATTTGTTTAAGCAAATTACAAAAGAAAGAAGAAAACGCGAAATTGAACCGGTTATAACTTTCTTGGAAGAACTGAAAAACATTGAAGATAAAGACTCTGAAGAAGCTCAGGAATTTATAAAACTAATGAGCGATTTCAGCTCTGTGACAGGCAAAATTAATAATATAATGGATCTCGCCATAAAAAGCGACGATCATTGGTTAGTCGGAAAGATTACCAATTTATTAAAATAGAAAGGACTTCAAAATCCTTTTTTATTTCAAATTAACTTTCAATAATTACTGAAAATATAATATTTATAAGATGTATAATATTGTTTCATATCTGTTATTTCTGGGAATAAGCTCTTATATCACTATAGATGTGGGAAGAAGATGCTTTAATTCAGGGAAAATATATTTGGAATATCTCATCAAAGACAAAGATTTTTGCTTAACAGTCAACAGAATTCTACTCGCAAGTTATTATCTAGTGAACCTCGGTTATATCGCAATCAATCTCGGCTTTTGGAACAAAATTTCACGTATAGAAGAACTTTTAACCAACGTTTCCACTCGCATTGGAATCATTGTTTTAATCCTTTGTGCATTACATTTTACCAATATTACGACACTGTATATTTTAAGAAAAAAAATAACAATAAAATAAAACTATTATGACTGCAACTATTCTTACCCAAACTTACAATTTTTCGGCGTACATGATTTATTTACCAATCGTTATTACATTAACTGTACTTGTTTCTCAATTTTTGTTTAAAAATTCAAAAACATTTATGATTGATATTTTTCATCAGAAAGAAGACATCGCGATGGCAACCAACTCATTGTTTAAAATCGGATTTTATCTTTTAAACATTGGTTTTGCACTCTGTATTATCGAGTTTTTCCAAATCGAAACTGTTGAAAGATTAGTTGTTGCATTAAGCAAAAAGATTGGTGGATTTTCAATTTATCTTGGCGTGATGATGCTTCTGAATTTACTTTTATTTCTAAAAGGTCGTAAACATGCAATGAACAAAGACAAAATCAAACAGGAAGAAATTGTAAAGTCTTAAACTTTTAAATTAACTATTATGAAAAACTTAATCATTCATTTAGTCCTGATTTTTTACTTCGGAGGAAAAACGAAAAGACTCAACTTTTAAAATTTATTGCCATGAAAGCTTTCTAATGTTCATGCATTTGCATTAAAGAAATCACCCTCCTATAATATCCTGGATTATTTTAAGATTGACGGCTTTGACAATAATTATTTGGTTAAATTTCTAAAAAACACAAAATGAATCATCTTGAACTCACCAAAAAAGTAGAATGGAAAGACCTTAAAAAGCTTTCCGTAAAAGAAATGTTGATAGAAAATAATATCTCTTTGCCATGGCTTTTTATATCTCTATTCTTAGCTTACAAAGGATATTACTGGGCGGCGCTTCCGTTCTCTGGATTCTATTTTTTAACAGCATTGAGACAAGTTCACAACGGATTTCACAACTCTTTAGGAACTGGAAAATTTCTCACTTGGCTTTCGATGTATCTCAACAGTGTTTCGATGATGGCATCTATTCATGCGGTAAAATTTAATCACATAAGACATCATAAATTTTGTCTTTCAGAAGAAGATTATGAAGGGAAATCGGCTTCAATGAAATGGTATGAAGCTATTTTGTACGGTCCGAAACATCTGTTTTTAATTCATTGGATGACTTTCAAATTAGCCAATAAAAACTATAAAAAGAATATGTTTTTAGAACTCATTTCAATTGCTGTTTTTGTTTTTACTGCTTTTTATTTTCAGTTTGATTTTTTAATCTATCACATTTTAATTATGTTTTTTGGTGAACTTTTAATGGCATTTTTCGCAGTTTGGACTGTTCATCACGACACTCACGAAAACCCAAATATCGCAAGAACACAACGTGGATTCTGGAAAAATAAATTAACGTTCAGTATGTTTTATCACATGGAACACCATCTTTTTCCTGCAGTTCCTACCATAAAATTGCCAGAATTGGCAGAAAGAATCGATAAAGTTTTACCAGAATTAAATAAGAAGCAAACATTTTAAAAGTTCTAAAATAAAGTCCCAAAGGGACGGCCTACCAAAGGATAGGATGAAATCCTATCAAATAAAAAAATAAATTACGATGTCTACAATCCATTTAACAACAGTTATCAACTCAGAAATTCATAAAGTTTTCGACTTGGCTAGAGACATTGATTTGCACCAAAAGTCAACTTCAAAAACCAATGAAAAAGCAATTGCGGGAAGAACTTCAGGAATGATTGAACTCAATGAAACAGTAACCTGGAGAGCAAAGCATCTCGGATTTTATCAAACCCATCAATCAAAAATTATAGAGATGGAAAAGCCCTATCGGTTTACTGATGTCATGTTAAAAGGAAGATTTAAATCATTTAGACATCAACATCTATTTAAAAAAGAAGATCAAAACACAATCATGACAGATATTTTGGAGTTTGAGTCACCCTTTGGAATTATCGGTCAATTGTTCAATTATTTTTTTCTGAAAAATTACATGAAAAAATTTTTATTAGAAAGAAACAAGATGATTAAAAATACAGCAGAGAATAATAGAATAAACAGTTAAGATAAGAGCTGTCATGCTGAGCTTGTCGAAGCATATTAAATGCAGAGACTATTAACAAACAACAACCAAAAGTCATGAAATTTCTAAAAGCAGAATGGCGAAAACTAGCCATCATCAACTACGAAATTAACCCTGAAATATTATTAAAATATCTTCCAAAAGGGACTGAACTAGATTTTTATAAAGGAAAATGCTATGTGAGTTTGGTTGGATTCATGTTTTTGAATACCAAATTGTTGGGACTTCCTATTCCTTTTCACAGAAATTTTGAAGAAGTGAATTTAAGGTTTTACGTTAAGAAAAAAGAAGGAAGTCAATGGAAAAGAGGAGTTGTTTTCATCAAAGAAATTGTTCCTAAATATGCATTGAGTATGGTTGCCAATTCGGTGTATAAAGAGAATTACAAGACTTTGAAAATGAAAAACAAGATGGAATATACCGACAATGATTTGGTTGTGACCTATTCTTGGAAAGATAAAGATTGGTATTCTATACAGATTACTGCCGAAAGTAAATCTCAAACGATGGAAGATGATTCTGAATTTGAATTTATAACAGAACATTATTGGGGTTTTACGAAAAAAGAGGATAAAACCTCAGAATATGAAGTCTGTCATCCGAAATGGGAGTGGTATATGGTGAAAAATCATCAGCTTGAAATTGATTTTAAACAGGTCTACGGAAAAGATTTTGAATGTTTAAATCATCAGAAACCAATCTCTGTAATGCTTGCAGAAGGCTCTGAAATCGAAGTGAGAATGAAGAAATATTTTGTGCAAAAGTAAAAAGAGCCAAGTAAAAAGTAAGTTGTAAATTTTAAAAAAAGTTAGTATTAGAAATGTCATGCTGAGCGAAACCGAAGCATCTCACACAAAACCATTAACGAGAAACCAACAACTAAAATAAAATCCAATGAAAATAATCATCGCTGCCGGAACCGGTTTCCTCGGAAAAAATCTCGAAAAATATTTTACCGAAAAAGGAAATCAGGTGTATATTTTAACGAGAAATCCAAAACGAAAAAACGAAATTTTATGGGATGCAAAAACGTTAGGTGAATGGAAAAATTTGCTTGAAAATTCAGATGTTTTAATCAATCTCGCAGGAAAATCTGTCGATTGCAGATATACAGAGAAAAATAAAAGAGAAATTTACGAATCAAGAATTAATAGTACAAAAGTCCTTCAACAAGCAGTTGACAATTGCACCAATAAACCTAAAATATGGTTAAATGCAAGTTCAGCAACAATCTATGTTCATTCCGAAAAGCATTTAAATACAGAAGAAAACGGAATTATCGGTGACGACTTTTCAATGAATATTTGTAAAAGTTGGGAAAAGGAATTTTTTAAAACTGAAAATCCAGACACCAGAAAAGTTGCGTTAAGAACATCAATAGTTTTAGGAAATAACGGCGGTGCTTTTACCAAACTGAGAATGATCACCAAACTAGGCTTAGGCGGTAAACAAGGTAGAGGAAACCAGAATGTAAGCTGGATTCATATTGATGATTTTTGCCGAGCTGTTGAATGGATTATTGAGAATGCAAACATTTCCGAAGAAATTAATGTAACTGCTCCAAACCCTTTGAACAATGAAGAGTTTATGCGAAAATTAAGAAAAGAAATGAAAATTCCGTTTGGTTTAAACGCTCAGGTCTGGCAATTGGAAATCGCCTCGATCATCTTAGGAACTGAAACCGAATTGCTTCTCAAAAGCCGCAACGTTTATCCCGAAATACTGATTCAAAACGGGTTTCAGTTTTTGTATCCTACAGTCGAAAAAGCCTTTGAGAATTTACTTTAGGGTCATACTGCAAATTTCAAAATTGCTTTTAATTTTAATCAATCATATTCCAATTAATTTAAAAACATCGCCGTTTTTATTCAAAGTCAATTTACATATTGTCCAAACAGTGGTGTTTGTATTCAAAATCAACCGACATTAAGTTCAAACAGGTGTGTTTGCATTCAAAATCAATATACATTAAGTCCAAACAAGGTTATGTGTACTTAAAGTCATTTTACATTAAGTCCAAATAATAGTGTTTGTATTTAAAATCAATGTACATTAGGTTCAAACAAGGTTATTTGTACTTAAAATCAATTTGCGTTAAGTCCAAACCGGGTTATTTGTATTCTTACACAAAACTATTTTAATCAAAACAAGATTGTCAGTAGTGAAACACAAATCTGTTTGAATGAAACACGCCTCTTTACAGTCTCACAAAAAATATCAGATTTTCAACCCTATGTACTCTAAATATTCTCTATAAATTAAACATAAAACTAATGTGACTCATGTGTCAAAAACTTTTGTGCCTTTTGTGGTAAAACTTTACGGTTAAATATTAATTTAGCAAAAAACTAAACTTGATGTTCACCAAACAACAAACGAAAACTCTTTTTCTCTCGTCCTTACTATTATCCACTACTTTTTTTTCACAGGCTCACAACGTTTCGGAAGGTTATCGAAAACCGACAGATCGATTGGTTGTTCAAAATCTTGAAAACTGGCAGGATCTAAAATTTGGTCTTTTCATGCATTGGGGAACGTATAGCCAATGGGGAATTGTCGAAAGCTGGAGTCTTTGTCCGGAAGATGAATCGTGGACACAGCGTAAATCCGAACACGGAAAGTCATACAATGAATATGTAAAAAACTACGAAAATCTTCAGACCACTTTCAATCCTACTCAATTTAATCCACAAAAATGGGCAGATGCTACGAAAAAAGCAGGAATGAAATATGTAGTTTTCACAACAAAACATCACGACGGTTTTGCGATGTTCGATACACAGCAGTCTGATTATAAAATAACTTCTTCAAAAACTCCTTTTTCCAAAAATCCAAAAGCAGATGTAACGAAAGAAATCTTCAATACATTCCGAAAAGATGGCTTCAAAATCGGAGCTTATTTCTCAAAACCCGATTGGTATTCCGATGATTATTGGTGGTCTTATTTTCCTCCAAAAGATAGAAATGTAAATTATGATCCGAAAAAATATCCTGAAAAATGGAACAGTTTCAAGAATTTCACCTTTAATCAATTAAATGAAATCACTTCAAACTACGGTAAAGTCGATATTCTTTGGTTAGACGGAGGCTGGGTTCGCCCTTTCAAAACCATTGATCCCAATGTAGAATGGCAACGAACAATCAAAGTAGAGCAGGATATCGACATGGATAAAATAGGGACGATGGCTCGCAAAAATCAACCCGGAATTATCATTGTAGATCGTACTGTTCCAGGAAAATGGGAAAATTATGTCACTCCCGAACAAGCCGTTCCTGAACACGCGCTTTCGATTCCTTGGGAGAGTTGTATCACGATGGGAGATTCGTTTTCGTATGTTCCGAATGACAATTATAAATCGTCTCAAAAAATCATTGAAACATTAGTTAAAATTATTTCAAGAGGCGGGAATTACCTGATGAATATTGCTCCCGGACCAAACGGAGATTACGATCCAATTGTTTATGACAGATTAAATGAAATTTCTACTTGGATGAATGACAATCAATCAGCGGTTTTTGCAACGAGAGCTGTGGCGCCTTATCACGATGGAAATTTTTATTATACACAAAGCAAAGATGGAAAAACAGTGAATATTTTTCATCTGGATGAAAAAGAAAACTATCAATCTCCATCAATAGTAAGCTTTGTACTTCCTGAAAATTTTAAACCAAAATCTTTGAAAGTTTTAGGTCTAAAAAATAAAATTCAGTGGAAAAAAACAGGAAATTCAATTGAAATAAATTTACCAAAAGAAAGAAATCAGTTAAAATATTCAACCGTAATTCAAATAATTCAATAGTTGAATTTGTAATTAAAATGACTTAGGAAATCGGAGCGTTAAGAAAATAAAGTGAGTTCCAAGTCTTGAACTTTTGGTTCTTTTGTTTCAAGACAAAAGAACAATAATTAAATCAAATTATTTATGCGCTTTAAATTTCGTTTTAAAATTATAGCAATTTCATTATTGAGCACGACATTTATTACCGCTCAAAAACCTTTATACAAAGACCCAAAACAACCTGTTGAAGCCAGAATTCAGGATTTGCTGAAACGTATGACTCCGGAAGAAAAATTCTGGCAGTGCTTCATGATTCCCGGAGATTTAGATAACGTTCCGAAAGGTCAATATGCTCATGGAATTTTCGGATTGCAGGTAAGTGCAGGAAATCAAGGCGGTGGAGTTGCAGGACAATTGTTAAAATATAATGCCAATGAAGATGCTGAAAGATTAGCTAAAAAGATCAATGCGATTCAGAAATATTTTGTTGAAGAATCACGGCTGGGAATTCCGATTATTCCTTTTGATGAGGCTTTACACGGATTGATGCGTGAAGGTGCAACTGCTTTTCCACAGGCGATCGGTTTATCGGCAACCTTCAATCCTGAGTTGATGAAAGAAGTTTCAACAGCGATTGCTAAAGAATCAAAATTGAGAGGAATACGTCAGATTTTGACACCGGTTGTGAATTTAGCGAGTGATGTCCGATGGGGAAGGACAGAGGAAACGTATGGTGAAGATCCGTTTCTGACTTCCGTGATGGGTGTGAATTTTGCCAGTTCTTTCGAAAATCAGAACATTATCACAACTCCGAAGCATTTTTTAGCGAATGTTGGAGAAGGCGGAAGAGATTCATATCCAATTCATTGGAGCAAGAGATATTTGGAAGAAACGCATTTAGTTCCTTTTCAAAAAGCTTTTAATCAGGGAAAAAGCAGATCTGTGATGACTTCATATAATTTGTTGGATGGTCGACCTTCAACGGCAAATCATTGGTTATTGACCGAAAAATTAAAAAAAGATTGGAATTTCAAAGGTTTTGTCATCAGTGATGCAAGTGCAGTGGGTGGAGCAAATGTTTTACATTTCACGGCAAAAGATTATGATGATGCTTCTGCACAGGCAATCAATGCTGGTCTTGACGTGATTTTCCAAACAGAATATCAACATTATAAATTGTTTATTCCGCCGTTTTTGGATGGAAGAATTTCGAAAGAAAGAATTGATGATGCAGTTTCGAGAGTTTTGAGAGCAAAATTTGAATTGGGTTTGTTTGAAAATCCTTACGTTTCCAACAAAAATATTGAAGAATTAAAGAAAATCAATCATAAACCTTTAGTGGAAAAAACAGCCATTGAATCTTTTGTTTTGCTTCAAAATAATAATCAGACGCTTCCGATTTCGGAAAATGTGAAAAAGATTTTAATAGTCGGAACAGACGCTGTTGATGCAAGATTGGGAGGTTATTCCGGACCGGGAAATAAGAAGGTAAGTATTTTGGATGGAATTAAAAATTTCGTTAAAAATAAAAATATTGAAATCACTTATACAAAAGGAATAGACTGGAATTTGAAAGATTTCGTAACCGTACCCACTGAGTTTTTATCTTTCGAAAATCAAAAAGGTTTAAAAGGAAATTATTTTTCCAATTCAGATTTAAAAGGAAATCCAGCTTTTGAAAAACAGAACGAACAATTGAATTTCAAATGGACTTTATATTCTCCAAACCCTGAAAAACTACAACCGGATAATTACAGCGTTCGTTGGACAGGAAAATTGGAAGCTCCGCATTCTGGGAAATATCAATTAGGTTTAAGGGGAAATGATGGTTTCAGATTATATGTAAATGGAAAGCTATTGATCGACAATTGGGAAAAGTTGACTTATTCAACCAAAACTGTTGACGTAGATTTTTTGAAAGGTCAAAAATCTGATATTGTTGTTGAGTTTCACGAAAATAGAGGCGAAGCAAACATTGAATTGATCTGGAATTATGGTTTAAATGATTACCAAAAAGAGTTTAATGAGGCTTTAAAATTGGCTCAAAATGCAAATTATATCATCGTTACAGCCGGAATTCATGAAGGTGAATTTCAGGATCGCTCTTCAGTGAGCCTTTCTGGAAATCAGGAACAATTTATTCATGAAGTTTCAAAATTAAATAAACCGACAGCAGTTGTTTTGATTGGTGGTTCAGCAATAAAGACGACTAATTGGAAAGATAAAGTCGGAGCAATTTTAGACGTTTGGTATCCCGGAGAAGAAGGTGGAAATGCAGTTGCAAAAGTTCTTTTTGGAGCTGAAAATCCTTCAGGGAAATTACCGATTACATTTCCGATTGAAGAAGGGCAGTTGCCTTTAACGTACAATCATCATCCGACCGGAAGAGGAAATGATTATTATGATTTGAGTGGTGAACCGTTGTATCCGTTTGGTTTTGGTTTAAATTACACAACTTTTGAAATTTCTGATTTACAGTTGAATAAATTAAAATTTTCTGAAAACGAAACGATTGTCGCCAAAGTAAATGTAAAAAACACAGGTGCAAAAGCAGGAAGTGAAGTAGTTCAACTGTATATAAAAGATCTTCTGGCTTCAGTTTCAAGACCGATTATTGAACTGAAAGGTTTTCAAAAAGTGTATCTAAAACCCAGCGAATCGAAACAGATTACCATTGAAGTTCCGGTGAAAGAATTGCAGTTTTTAGATTCAAAAATGAAATGGATTGTAGAAAAAGGAACATACAGAATTATGATTGGAAATTCGTCAAAAAATCTCCCTTTGAAACAGAATATCGAGATGGAATAATGTTTTAGATTAAATCCGGATGATTATACGTAATAAGTGATGATAAGATATTTAAAATTCTTTTGTTTGACTTTGTGTTAAATTAAAAAGAGTAAAATATTAATGGATATTCACAGATTCAATTTCTAAAATGTGCAACCGTTTTCTTTTAGGGAACGGTTTTTGCAATTTTTTAAACAAAATATTTCTAACACATCACATCATTTATTTTATGAAAAAATATCTTCTACCGGCAGTTGCTCTGCTCTTTTTCAGTTGCAAAGAAAATAAAAATAATACTTCGGAAACAGAAGTTGTTACCAAAACAGATACTTTAAAATTACCACCACCAGACGAGAAAGCTGCCAAAAACAAATTCAGCAATGTCCTTGGCTGGCCTGCAGGAAAATCCCCGACGGCTCCTGAAGGATTTACGGTTACCCGTTTTGCGGAAAATATAAAAAGCCCGAGAAATATGATTCAGGCTGCAAATGGTGATATCTTTGTAGTGCTGTCGAATTCTGAACGTACAAAAACCGAAAAGATAAAAAATGACATCAGCGGAAAAAGTGATGCTGAAGTCGGAGGTAAATCTGCCAATAGAATTATTCTGTACAGAGATGCCAACAAAGACGGCATTGCGGAATCATCTTCTGTTTTTCTTGATAATCTGAATCAGCCCTACGGAATGTTGATTATTAAAGATCAATTTTATGTGGCAAATACCGATGGACTTTGGGTTTACCCGTATAAAGAAGGCGACATGAAAATTACAAAACCCGGAAAGAAAATAGTGAATCTTCCTGCGGGTGGTTACAATAATCACTGGACGAGAAATTTAATTGCCAATAAAGATCAGTCGAAAATCTATATTTCTGTTGGTTCCGGAAGTAATGTCGGCGAAAACGGAATGGAAAATGAAGTGAGAAGAGCCAATATTCTGGAAGTGAATCCTGACGGAAGTGGCGAGAAAATCTATGCAGCAGGTCTTCGAAATCCTGTCGGAATGAGCTGGAATCCTTCAACAGGGGAGTTATGGACAGTGGTGAACGAAAGAGATGAGTTAGGAGACGAATTGGTTCCCGATTATTTGACAAGCGTTAAACAAAATAAATTTTACGGTTGGCCGTATGCTTATTTCGGGAAAAATGAAGACCCGAGAAGAAAGGGCGAAAAACCAGATCTTGTAGCAAAAACAATTGTTCCGGATGTTCCTTTGGGATCGCATACGGCATCTTTAGGTTTGTCTTTTTATACAGGAAATCAGTTTCCTGAGAAATATAAAAACGGAGCTTTCATCGGGCAGCATGGTTCGTGGAACCGTTCTTCACTTGTTGGTTATCAGGTTGCATTTGTTCTTTTTACTAATGGAAAAGCAGCGGGATCTTACCAACCATTTCTTACCGGATTTATCGCCAATGAAGAGAAAGGAGATGTTTACGGAAGACCTGTAGGCGTCCTGCAAATTGCTGACGGATCATTGCTGGTTGCTGACGATGTAAGCGGAATTGTCTGGAGAGTTGCGTACAATAAAAAGTAAAGCTGAATCTCAATTTTCATTTTGAAATAATTTAGATGAAATTTTGTGGTATGAAATATGCAAGATTCAATGTGTAACCAATTGAAATTATTAAATTTTAATTATTAAAGTTAAACATCATGAAAAAGTTATTAATATCAACGGTTTTATTAGTTGGATTATCAGTAAGTGCTTATGGTCAGCAACGTCCGCCAGCGCCACCTCATCCGTCAAAAGCTCAGTTGGCAAACAGTAAAGCAAGCGAACTTGATAAACGATACAGGGCAGAAAAGAAAATGATTCTGAATCATCCGGTTGCCACAAAAAAAATGAAAAACGATCAGCTGAAAGCTTTAAATATAAGATATCAGAATGAAAAAAAATTGCTTAGAAGCGCAAGGTAACCCAAGGAAGATTTCTTACTGAAATATTCCTTAAAAAAATAAATGAGAATGCAGATTGCGTTCTCATTTTTAGTTTAAAATTAAATCAGGAAACTTTTTATAATGCATTCTCAGATGAATTTGCTGAAACGCAAAACATCCAATATTTTTCCTTAAATTCGCATAAAAATTTTAAGCTAATGAATTACGATATTATTGTCATCGGAAGTGGTCCCGGTGGATATGTTACTGCAATCAGAGCGGCACAATTGGGTTTTAAAACTGCAATTATTGAGAAAGAAAATTTAGGAGGAATATGCCTTAACTGGGGATGTATTCCGACTAAAGCTTTGTTGAAGTCTGCTCAGGTTTTTCATTATATTAATCATGCAGAAGATTACGGATTAAATAAAGTGGAAGCTAGTTTTGAGTTTCCAAACGTAATCCAGAGAAGCCGTGGTGTAGCCTCTAAAATGAGCAAAGGAATTGAGTTCTTGATGAAAAAGAACAAAATCGATGTGATTTTGGGAACTGCAAAAGTGCAAAAAGGTAAAAAAGTTTCTGTAACAGATAAAGACGGTAAAGTGACTGAATATTCAGGAACAAACATCATCATCGCAACAGGAGCTCGTTCTAGAGAATTACCAAACTTACCACAAGACGGTAAAAAAGTAATCGGATACAGACAGGCATTGTCTCTTCCTGAACAGCCAAAATCTATGATTGTTGTAGGTTCTGGAGCAATTGGAGTAGAATTTGCTGACTTCTATAACACAATGGGTACGAAAGTAACTGTTGTAGAATTTTTACCAAACATTGTACCTGTAGAAGATGAAGAAATCTCAAAACACTTAGAGAAATCTCTTAAGAAATCAGGTATTGAAATCATGACAAATGCTTCTGTAGAAAGCGTTGATACAAGCGGAAACGGTGTGAAAGCAACGGTGAAAACTGCAAACGGAAACGTAACTCTTGAAGCTGATATTTTACTTTCTGCTGTTGGTATCGCCGCAAACATCGAGAACATTGGTCTTGAAGAAGTGGGTATCCAGACAGATAAAGGCAGAGTTTTGGTAAACGAATGGTACGAAACTTCAGTTCCTGGTTATTACGCAATTGGAGATATCATCCCTACTCAGGCTTTAGCACACGTTGCTTCTGCTGAAGGTATTACTTGTGTAGAAAAAATCAAAGGAATGCACGTTGAGAAAATCGACTACGGCAATATCCCTGGATGTACGTACTGTCACCCGGAAGTTGCTTCTGTTGGTCTTACCGAAAAGCAGGCTAAAGAAAAAGGTTACGAAATTAAAGTTGGTAAATTTCCTCTTTCTGCAAGTGGAAAAGCAACTGCAAACGGAAATACTGACGGTTTCATCAAAGTAATTTTTGATGCCAAATATGGCGAATGGTTAGGTTGTCACATGATTGGTGAAGGCGTAACTGATATGGTTGCAGAAGCGGTTGTAGCAAGAAAACTTGAAACGACTGGTCATGAAATCATCAAATCAATTCACCCGCACCCAACAGTTTCTGAAGCAATTATGGAAGCTGCTGCTGCTGCTTATGGAGAAGTGATTCACATTTAATTTAAGTATAATTTATTATATATCTAAAGCTCAGATTCTGTCTGGGCTTTTTTTTACACTATAATTATGAAAACAAAATTTATTGTATTATTTTCTTTATTATCGGCATTCTTATTCTCTCAACAAAAGGACGATAAAAATTTTTTCCCTGTAGAATATATTTTAAAAAGTAGTCAGGATACGATAAAAGCTAAAGTTAGAAACGTAGGTAAATTCAGTAATAAGAAGTATTACTTTGCTACCATTATGTTTAAAATGAAAATGAGAGATTCTGATGGAAATGAGAGCTGGGTGCAGCCAGATGATATTAAATATATCAAAATTATTGATGAGAACAATCTAAAACATGAATATTTTGCTTCATCTGAAAGACTTCCAAAAGAGCAGGGATTAATCGAAGTTTTATACGAAGGGAAAAATATAAACTGGTATAAAGATTATCACAATCCAACGTTGGCTATGCAGCTGCAAATCAAAGGTTATATTACAGATAACAATAAAAATATTCTTTACTGGGGCTTCTTTGATGATTTGAAACGTAAGTTTAAGATTATATTTAAAGACCACCCGGATTTGCAACTGAGATTAAAGTCTGCGAATACGGAAGAAGATTTTGTAAAGCTTTTGCGTTTCTACGATGCTAAACAATAATTAAAACACTATATAGATTTTAATAAATATTTAAGGAAAATAGCTATTGAGATTAGAACGTCTTTTCTTACATTTATTCTATGAACTTTGAAAAAACAGGGTTGGTATTATCAGGCGGTGGTACCAAAGGTATTGCCCATGCTGGAGTATTAAAATTCTTGAACGAACAGGATATTGATGTAGATATTCTCGCTTGCTGCAGTGCCGGTTCTATCGTGGGATGTCTTTATGCAATTGGAAAAAAACCTGAGGAAATTTTAGATTTCTTTCAGTCGGTTTATTTTTTTAACTGGAAACATTTTACTTTTAACCAGCCGGGTCTGGTGTCGTCTGTGATTTTTAATACATATCTGAAACCTATTTTCAGGGATATGAAGATTGGAGATCTTGATAAGGAAGTGAAAATTGTTGCCACCGAATTGGTTGGCGGAACAGAAAAAATTTTTGATGAAGATTTTTTAGTTACCGATGCTATCATTGCGTCGTGCTCGATTCCGGGCATTACAACGCCTTATATTTTGGGGGAAGAAATGTTCTGCGATGGAGGTGTTTTAAATAATTTTCCGGCAGATATTATCCGTGCCGATTGCGATAAACTGATTGGTGTTTTTGTCTCGCCGCCTCACGATATTAAAATTAATGATTTAAAGACCATAAAAGCAATTGTTTCGAGATCTTATGATTTGCTTTCATATCGTATCGAAAAGGTTAAATTTGAGCATTGTGACTGGCTGATTTCCTCTCAGGATTTATCAAGCTACGGAACTTTTGAACGCAAAAAAGACCGTTTAGAACAAATATTTAATATTGGATATCGCGCTGCCAAAGACAGTTTTGCCGAAAGCAATTATTTTACTCAAATAAAAAATATTGGATCGTAAATAAAAACTCCCGCCTGAAAGCGAGAGTTTATTAATTTTAATTTTTTACGATTTGTGCATCTTGTCTTACCAAGGTTTCACCGTTTTCACCAACGACCACTAATGTGTAAGGTGCTTTTTTCGGGGAATCTGTTAAATAATTCCTCCATACCTGGTAAATAGTTCCGTTGTTATTAAATTCGAAATAATAATTACCTCCCGATCCATCAGGAATTAATTCTCCGTTACTGATGATCATACTTGGTTTCGCCGTGATTTTTGTATTGGCTCCCCAAGATTGATACAGGTAATTTCCATTCGGTTGCTTATCAATTCTTACCTTAAATTTTTTAGTTTTAATAATAACTGTTTTAGGAACATTCTGAAAATATTCAGTTCCGTTATCGTCTGTAAAATTTGAAGTCTGTTTTAAATCATGTGCGGCAACGAGAGAAAACTGAGCGATGCATAAAGTTCCCAATAATAATTTCTTAATCATGTTGATTTTGTTTTAAATTATTACATGGAAATCAAATTTAAAGCCAATAAAGAAAGCTTTATATTTTAAATTATTTGAGTTTGGTACTTCTAATTATTTTAAATCCGAACAGACCTTCAGATAATTCCAATTCTATCATACTTGACTTCTCAATCTGCTTCTTATAATCAATAGTAAACGTAAGTCTTTTTGTATTGTTAAATTTGGTTTCGAAAATAAATTGCTGGAGTCCTTTTACTTCTATTATATTTTCCTCCAGGAATATTGATTTTTCTTACAATTGGGAATGATTCTACCTTTGTTTTTTGACTGGCAAAAAGTAGATTGAGCCCTAAACAAAGTGCTGTCAAATTTGCACCTACAACAATTATACAAAAAATTGCTTTATTAGAATTATTCCAATTACTGATTTTTGAGAGTTTCTTTTTACTAAGAAAATAGGTTAAAAATCCAATCAAATAAAAAAATAAGAGGTATTCAATTCTGATAAGAGTTTGCTCAAAGGATTTTAAATTAACCAGATTTAATAGTAATGAACCGAATAAAATGCTATTTAAAATAATAGAATTTTTTTTCAAAACAGTCTGAAGAATTTAAATAATAATTAAATTTTTTCTACCTGTGTATAACTCGCAAAAGCATCTTCTAAACTCTCAAATTTTCCTTTAAAGTCATTGATATTAGAATCCTGAATGATATTTCCCTGATGAATAAGAATCACTCTTGTACAAAGCGCTTCAACTTCCTGCATAATGTGTGTTGACAGTAAAACGGTTTTTTCTTTCCCGATTTCTTTTACCACATTTCTGATCTCAAGAATCTGATTGGGATCTAAACCATTGGTTGGTTCATCCAAAATCAATAAGTCAGGCTGATGAATAATTGCCTGCGCCAGACCTACTCTCTGTTTGTAACCTTTAGAAAGTTGACCTATTTTTTTAGATTTTTCAGGAGTAATTCCGACCAATTCTATAACCTCATCGACTCTTGCTTCAGAAATTTTATGAATATTCGCTACAAACTGCAGATATTCTTTTACATACATTTCCAGATAAAGCGGATTGTTTTCGGGAAGAAACCCGATATTCTTTTTGCTCTCAATTTCGTGCTCTGTAATATTTTTCCCGTTAAAGATAATCTCACCTTCATCAATTTTCAATGCACCGACAATAGATTTCATTAAAGTTGATTTTCCGGCTCCGTTGGGACCCAAAAGACCAATGATTTCATTTTTATCGATGGTTATGTTGATGTTATTAAGAGCAGTCTGCTCACCAAATTTCTTTGTTAGATTAATTACCTGAAGAGACATAGTACAATGCAATATTTTGACAAAAATAGAAATAAAAAAACTCATTCGGTAAGAATGAGCTGATATATGTTTAAAAAAACGAAAATTATCTTCTTTTTTTCGTAGATTTTGCCGGTGTCTTCTGACTATTGTTTTGCTGAGCATTTGCCGAACCTTGCGCCGAAGTATTACTCATTGTATTTACAGGAGTTTGTCTTACCGCCGATTTACTGTACAACACTGCCTTGGACGTTCCAATACCGAAAATTTTATCGATTTGTTTTTTATTTAAAAACTGAGATTTACCAACATATTTTTTATTCTTATTGATATATTGTATAATCTGCACTGTTGGCTGGCCGTAGTTTTTCTGATAATAAAGTTCTATAATATCATTCGGAAGTTCCAAAGTGATATTTCCGCTTGGTTCGTCTATAAAACCGTCAGTGATCAGCTTATAAAGTCCTTGCACGTCACCGTTTACATCATTAAATGAGAATGATCTGAATGTATTGAGATTACTTGTGTTGATATCCTGATAATTAAAAGTAAACTTGTTTTCCTTTTTATATAAGCCGACAGAATTGTCTTTCCCTATCTCAACTAATGCTTCGTTTTTAAGAACCTTTATTTGTGAAAATGCCGATATTCCGGAAAGTAAAGTGAGGAGTAAAATTATTTTTTTCATGCTATTGTAAATTTAATATTTCGGTTGGTAATGCTAATTTATAGATAAAATTACAAAGACCATTTACTTTTATTAAGCAAAAATAATGTTTTTTTTTAATTTGTCTTTTCTCGAATATTATGCAAATCGTAATATATAATCAGGAAAATGACTTTAAAATTCAGTTATATTATGAATATTAGAATTTTTTCGTAACAGAATTAGGGCTTAAAAGTTAGATGTCAATAAATTACATAGGAAATGTACTCAAGTTTCCAGAGACGCAATAGCCTCTTTTTACAATACAAATGCCTTTAATTTGGTTTGTTTTACGGTTAATAGTTTTAAATGAATTTAGATATAATACTTTAGGTAGATCAATGTTTTTATTTTAAAATTTTAATGAAAATTTAATATTAAATAAAAATATGTAAGCAATTCCAAAAGATATATAAATAAAATTCTTGTAATAAATCTGAATCAAGAGTTATACCAATAATTAAGATTTATTGTAAAAACTAGCTTAAATGCTTAGCTTAAAAACCAAATCTCAAATCGGCTTCCCTGCTCCAATGCTTTGTAATTGAGATATCCTTTATGAGCCTCAATAATACTTTTGCTCAAAGTCAAACCGATTCCCGAGCCGCTGATTCTGGTCGTGAAAAACGGAAGGAAAATTTTATCTTTAATTTCGCTCGGGATTCCGATTCCGCTGTCTTCTACACTCAAAACAATACGTTTATTTAATGTTTTAATCTCTGTTCGGATGGTTTTTTCGGGTGTGTTTTCCACGGCATAGATTGCATTTAGATAAAGATTGATAAGGCATCTTTCAATCATCTTCTGATCTGCAAAAACAGTTTGGTTTTCTAATGAATTGATGATTTTTATATTGTTTTTTTCAAATTCAGGTTTCAGGAAATTGAGTGCTGATTCCACAATATCACTCAGAGAAATAGTTTTGAAAACAGGTTTCGGCAACTCGGCAACCTGTCTGTAATCATCAACAAAATTCAACAATTGCTTCGATTTATTATTGATAATCATCAGACTTTCCTGCATGTCTTTTTGATCTTCTTTGTCAATGACTTCCTGATTGGCAATGTATTCCAGATTTTGAATCAGGCTGTTGACGGGCGTTAAAGTATTTAGAAGTTCGTGAGAAATTACCTTCATTAGGTTATTCCAGGCCAGTTTTTCCTTTTGCTCAATTATTTTCTGCACAGATTCTAAGCTGATGATGCAAAAACGGTTTTTTACATTCTCTACTTTCTTTGTTCTGAGAGAAAATGACTGTTTTGTATTTTCATTAATTGAAATATCGAAGAACTCCTGAGAGTTTTCATACTGTGTCTGCTCGATGATTTTGTAAAAATTGGGTGTTTTACTTTCGTAAAGATTCCAGTGATTATATTTTGGGATTTCCAGAATTTCCAGAAAAACAGGATTTACATAAAAAACTACCCATCCATTATTTTTTTCGGAGAGAATCATTAATCCAATTTCCAGCTGATTCAATATTTCTTCATACAGAAGTTTGTAAGAAGAATGCGAAAGATGCTCTTCTTTGCTTTGATAATAAAGTTTTACGGTATTGTCGAGCATGCTGTTTTGTTCAGCTTCAGGAAATAGCGAGAAATCTTTCTTCTGAATGGCCAAAAGCAGCTTTTCTGTTTTTTGAATGTAAGATGAAGCCGATTTTTGCGCCAAAATAATACAAATCAGACTTATCGAGGAAAAAAGGAAGCAGTTAATCCACCTGTTTTGAGAATAAAAATCAAAGGCAAAAATTCCGCTGACAATTGCAAGCAGAATGAATAGTAACCAAAAAAACTGTTGTTTCTTCATTTAATTTTTTCAAGGTTGTCATTCAGTGAAGTGAAGAATTTAATTCTTTTAAAAGATTCCTCCTAATTCGGAATGAAAAGGTTTTTGTATGTTACAATTCAAATTTTTCCATTCTTCTGTACAATGCGGCTCTGGATAATCCCAGATCTTCTGCGGCGAGAGAGATATTTCCACGGTGTTTTTTCAATGCTTTTTTTATGAGAATTTCTTCCATTTCTTCGATGTTTAGATTAATAATGGTGTTTTCCGATTCTTCATCTTGAGGCATTAGTAATTTTAGATTTTTTTCGTTGGAAAGAATCACACTTCGCTCAATGCAATGATCAAGTTCCCGGATATTTCCCGGCCATGAATACTTTATCAATTCTGAAAGTAAGTTTTCATTTAATGTCAATTCAGATTTGTGATACTTCTGTTTGTACTTATCGAGAAAATAATTAGCAAGATCAGGAATATCTTCCAATCGCTCTCTAAGACTTGGAATTTGCAGCTCAACAGTATTGATTCTGTAATACAGATCTTTTCTGAATCTGTTTTCTGAAACTGCTTTTTTTAAATTTTCGTTGGTGGCAAAAATAAATCGTACGTCCAAAATTCGCTCTTTGCTTTCTCCAAGTCTTGACAGTTTTCTGTTCTGAATTAAACTTAATAATTTGGTTTGAAGATGAAGCGGAAGATTTCCGATTTCGTCAAGAAAAACAGTTCCGTTTTCTGCATTTTCTATTTTTCCGGCATAATCCTGATGTGCATCAGTAAAAGCTCCTTTTTTGTAACCGAACAGTTCAGCTTCAAAAAGATTTTCTGAAAGACTTCCCAAATCGATATGCACGAAAGGTTGATTTTTTCTTTCTGATAATTCGTGAATGTGTTCGGCGAGAACATATTTTCCAGTTCCGTTTTCTCCCAATAGCAAAACATTGGCATCGGTTGCAGACACTCTTTCAATCTGATCCATTACCTCTTTCATAGATTGAGACTTGGTTTCCAGCTGATATTGATTGGTTTTACTACTTACATTTTCCCATTGATTGAGTTTTTTATTCTTTCGGGAAATATCAACCGCCAAATTAACGGAAGCATACAGTTTTTCATTATTCCAAGGTTTCAGAATAAAGTCGGAAGCACCGTTTTTCAAAGCTTCTACAGCCAATTCTACTTCGCCATAAGCGGTCATCAGAATAATTGGAAGTTGAGCTTCAAGCGTTTTGATTTCCTGCATCCAGTATAAACCGTCTTGTCCGCTTTCAAAACCTTTCCTGAAGTTCATATCCAGAAGAACGGCATCAACCTCATGTTCAGATAAAAATTTCAGAATATTTTTTGGCTGACTGAGACAGCTTACTTCCGTAAAAAATTTTTTGAGCCAGACTCTTGCTGAAAACAAAATATCCTCATCATCATCCACAATTAAAATATGAGCTTCCTTTTTTCGCATTTCTTTTTATTTGGTTGTCGGTTGATAGTTTTTAGTTAATAGTTATTTAATTGCTAAAGATTTAGAATAGAATTCAAAAACAATCAACTAATAACTGACAAATATCAACTAAATCTGTTCGTTTTCGTACAAAAAGTGTCCGATAATGAACAGTCTTAAAATTAATTAAATATATTTAATCACATTTACAGGGAGTTATGGTATTGCAAATCTCTGGTCTTTGTATTGTGTAATTATCTATAAGTAAAACAGTTATCTGAATATGGATACGAAAATAGTAAAAAAGAAATCTAAACTAAAATTAATTTTAATCATCATTGCTTCTGCTTTGGCAGTTTCTGTATTTGGATGGTACTTTCTCAATCAGAAAAAAACCTATAATGTAAAATCAGAAGATATTACAATTGATGAATTGAAGCATGGGAAATTTGAAGATATGCTAATGGTAACGGCGCAAACGCAGTCTCTTAATTCTTCTCTTGTGAATGTTTTGGAAGGTGGTGCTGTAAAAGAGATTTTTGCTGAAGACGGACAAATGCTGATGAAAGGACAGCCTATAGCCAGAGTTTTCAATCCCAATACCGAGTTTAATTATCTGAATCAGGAAACCGGAATTATGCAACAGATCAGCCAAATGAGAAGCTCTCTTCTGGAACTGAAGAATCAGGAATTTAATCAGGATAAAGAATTATTGCAATCTCAGAATGATTATAATACGGCTTTGCAAACGTATAATCTTCAGAAAAGATTGTATGATGCGGAAATCGGAAAGAAAACCGATTATGATGTGGCGCTTCAAAATCTGAATTATCAGAAGCAAAGAAAACAAATCGTAGAAAAAGGAGGCGCAAACGAAAGGATATCAAGAAATTCTCAATTTGCTGCGATCAATAATTCTATCAGTCAAATGGAAAAAAGTTTGAATATTCTGCATTCAAATAAAAATAATTTCCTGATTATGTCACCGGCTTCCGGAAGATTATCGTCATTCAATATATCTTTAGGACAAAATTTAACCAGTGGCGAAAGTATCGGGAAGATAGACTTAATGGGCGGTTACAAGCTGATTGCTAAAGTAGATGAATATTATATAAATAAACTGCAAATCGGCATCAAAGGAAGTCTTGACAATAATGGAAAAGAGTATGAAGTGATCATCGCCAAAATTCTTCCGGAAGTGAAAGATGGGCAATTTTCTGTAGAACTTAATTTCATTGATGTGAAACCTGAAAACTTAAAAATAGGAATGACATTCGGTGTGAAACTGAAATTGTCCGGAGATACCCAAAGTTTAATGGTTCCGAAAGGAAATTTCTATAAAGATACCAACGGAAAATGGATCTTTGTAGTCAAGGGAAATAAAGCCATAAAACGAAACGTAAGTTTTGGAAGAGAAAATTCGATGTATTACGAAATACTTTCCGGATTGAAGGCGGGAGAAAATGTGATCACTTCCGACTATTCTGAACTTAAGAAATATGAAATTATTGATATTAAAAAATAAAAACAAGCATGATGATTAAAAAATTTCTAGTATTAACTATTCTTTTTGCTTCAATTCTGAATTTTTCGCAGGAAAAATTAGAACCTAAAGTTGATGAAAGAGTAGAAATTGTAAGCGTGGTTTTTCGATTGGCGGGAGCTGAAGAATATAGTCAGAACGATAATAAAAAGTACGTGGCAGATATCAATACTTATTTTGATGCTTATAAAAATTCAGAAATAATTGAATTTATTAAGGAAAACAGAAATAAAAACGGATTGGGCTATGATGCCGTAATGTCGATGGCGCTTCATTTATCTTTTAAAAACGGAAAATTCAGTTTGATTAAAGAAAAAGAAAATTCTTTAGATAAAAGGTGGGAAAAAGTAGATACCAAACGGTTTGTTTCTTTGTTGAATCAATTTTACGAGAGAACCGATTTTCAGAAATTTTTTAACCATCATTCTGGAGAATATAAAAAAGCAGAAATTGAATATCAAACATCTGTTTTGTCTGATTTTAATCAAGATTGGTATTCAAAGTTTTACGGTAAAAAAGCCAATGAAGATTATAAAATCATTTTAGGTTACGGAAATGGCGGTGGAAATTACGGAATTAAAATTCATCCCGAAAAAAGTAAAACCATCGTAAATGCAGCAATCGGTGTCTGGTCTTTTGATAAGGATGGAAACGCAAAATTCGATAAAAATGAATTTCAGCCTTTATTGATTCATGAGTTCAACCATTCGTTTGTCAATTATATTTTGGAAATGAATGGAAATACTTTAAAATTAGAAAATTCAGGAAAGACGATTTATGAATTGGTAAAAAAAGACATGGAATCTCAAGCGTATGGAAATTGGGAAACGATGATCAATGAAAGTCTGGTGAGAGCCGCCGTTGTACGGTATATGATCGATAATAAATACTCACAAAAAGATATTGATGAAGAGATTTTTATTCAGGAAAAAAGAAAATTTTTGTGGATGAAAGAATTGGTGGATCTGCTGGGAATGTATCAGAACAACAGAAAAAAATATCCTTCTTTTGAAAGCTTTTATCCTGAAATTATCTCTTTCTATAATAAGCTAGCGCCAAGAATGAAGATCATTATTGCTGATTACGAACAAAAACAACCTAAAGTACAATCCATTTCTCCCGATGTCTGGAACAAAAATGATGTAGATTCTGCGATAAAAGAAATCACAATAAATTTTGACAGAGAAATGGCGGAAGGCGTTTCTATAAGCATTGGAAGTACAGGCAAAGAACATTTTCCTTTGAAAAAACTCGTAGGCTTTGTGAATGATCATAAAGGAATAACATTATTGACGGAAATGAAGCCTAATACAGAATATGAATTCGTATTGACGGGAAATAAATTCAAATCGAAAGAAGGCTATCCTCTAAAGGAAACCGTAATAAAATTTAAAACAAAATAACTCAACTTTAAAACCAAATTAAAATGATAAATATTCAAAACTTATCCAAAGTATATAAAACTGAAGACGTGCAAACCAATGCGCTCAATAATGTAAGTTTAAGCATAAAAGAAGGAGAATTTGTAGCGATAATGGGACCTTCAGGTTGTGGAAAATCTACTTTTCTAAATATTCTTGGGCTTTTAGACAGCGCTTCTTCCGGTTCTTATCAGTTTGAATCTACTGAAACTATCGGAACTTCGGAGAAGAAAAAATCAGAAATCAGAAAGAAAAATATAGGTTTTATTTTCCAGAATTTTAATCTGATTGATGAATTAACGGTTTATGAAAATATAGAACTGCCTTTAATTTACAACGGAGTTTCTTCCTCAGAAAGAAAAAAACGCGTGGAAGAAATTATGGAGAAAATCAATATTGCGCACAGAGCAAAACATTATCCACAGCAACTTTCCGGAGGTCAGCAACAAAGAGCTGCCGTTGCAAGAGCCTTGGTTACAAAACCAAAACTGATTCTTGCCGATGAACCAACAGGAAACCTCGACAGTTCCAACGGAAATGAAGTGATGAATCTCCTGGCAGAACTTCACAGAGAAGGCTCTACCATTGCAATGGTGACGCACTCTTCTTACGATGCCGGCTATGCATCAAGAATTGTCAATATGAAAGACGGTGAGATTTTCTCAGAAGAACATTCTTCTCAAAGAAAAGATGTTTTCGAAAAAGCAGATGCTAAAAACTTCGCGTAAAAACTTTAGTTGATAGTTGTCGAGTGTTAGTTGATGGGAATTCTCAAAACTAACAACAATCAACTAACAACAATCATCCAAAAAACTAAAATTATGTTACAAAACTGGCTCAAAATTGCCTTCATCAATTATAAAAAGAACTGGCTTTCCACAATTATCAATTTATTCGGATTGACGATTGGGCTTACAGGATTTATGCTCATCCTTATGCATTGGAATGACGAAGAATCCTTCGAAAGATGGAATCCTAAAAAAGAGAATCTCTATTATTTCCAGACGTATCACAAACCAGAGAATTCTTACGGAAATAATATTTCAGTTCCAATGGCGAGACGTGCCAAAGAAGTGATTCCTGGTGTTGAAGATTTTGTTTTATTAAATGGATCCGGGATTGGTGTGAAGATGACCACGAAAACTAAAACGGTTTTCCAGAACGATGGAATGACAGCTACAGAAAGTTTTTTCAAATTGTTTCCTTTTAAATTGATTGCAGGAAGCTATAAAGATGCTTTGAAGGGCGAAAGCGTAATTGCTCTTTCTACAGATGCTGCCAAAAATCTCTTCGGTAAAACCAATGTTGCTGGCGAAAGTGTAAAGTTTGACAACAAAAATTATGTTGTAACCGCGGTTTATGAACTACCTAAAGAAAACAGTCAGATAAAACCAGAGTTTATTATCAATCCTGTTGAGCAAATTAAAAGTGATGAGAAAAATTGGGGGAATTTCAACTATGCTTGTTTTTTTATGTTAAAGCCGGGAACAGATTCCAAAATTGTTCAGCAAAAATTCATCAAAGATATTTTCGAGTATCGTGCAAGTTTAGACAAAGGTACTTCGGGATTAACCATTCAGCAATATCTTGATCTGTACGGGCCAACAGATAGCGTATTAACACCATTAACAGAAATGAAACTGCACGCAAAAGCATCTTGGTTTGGCACTCCAGATTTCAAAACATTAATGATTCTTTTTACACTTTCTGTTTTGATTGTTATTTTATCAGCGATTAATTTTATTAATCTGAAAACTGCACAGGCTTCTCAAAGAGCAAAAGAAATTGGAGTAAGAAAAGCAATTGGCAGTACAAAATCTAATCTTGTTCTACAGTTTTTAATGGAGACTTTTGTGATTTGTATTTTATCCTATATACTTGCAATGGCTTTATCAGAGCTTCTTTTACCTAGCTTTAATAAGTTTTATGGCAAAGAAATGAAAATGGACGATTGGCGTATTTACTTTTACTCATTTGTGATGGTAATGATCGTAACATTAGTTTCCGGATTGATCCCGGCAATGTATCTTTCAAACTTTAAAGCGATAGAAACCCTGAAAGGAAATTTTGCAAGAAGTAAACACGGCGTCTGGCTGAGAAACGGAATTTTGACGCTTCAATTAATCATCTCTTCATTCTTTATAATCGGTGGATTAATCGTTAATCAACAAGTGAAACATATGATGGATAAAGACCTTGGTTACAGCGGAAAGCAAATAATAATGATCAACTTCAATGAAGATAGTGCAAAACCCTGGCTGAAATATGAACGTCTTAAAAATGAAATGAAAAACATCCAGGGCGTAGAAGATATTTCTTATGGAGAAGCTGTTCCTGGAAGCAACAGATCGAGCAGTTCTAATATAGATTTTATGGATAAAAGTATCCAAGGTCAGCACGGTTCTATGGATTATGAGTATCTCAAATTCCTTAATGTAAAGCTAAAAGCAGGTCGTTGGCTAGACTCAAATCTTTCATCAGATACGATCAATAATGTTTTGGTTAATGAAGCCTTTGTGAGAAAATTTGGTTGGCAAGACCAGGATGCTTTGAAGAATGAAGTTAAACCAGGATTTGATGACAAAAAGTATAAAATTGTAGGAATTGTAAAAGATTTTAATATCAGAAGTTTGAAAACAGAAATAGAGCCGATTATATTTTTTCATTACAAAGAAACTGAGTGGAAAAGGTATAATGTTTATAATATTCAATTGAAATTAAATACAGATGATATTGATGGAACCGTAAAAAGAATCAAAACTTACTGGCAAAATAATGTAGAACAGGGTTATCCATTTGATTACTATTTCTTAGATAAGCAATTTGCCAAAACATTCCAAAAATACCAAAAACAGCAAACCCTTTTCACAATTCTGAATGCAATGGTTTTGATGGTAGCATTATTAGGATTATTCGCTTTGTCTTCATTAATGATCGAGCAGAAATTAAAAGACGTAGCGATCAAAAAAACGTTGGGTGCATCAGACGGAACTTTAATTGTGGGATTAACCAAACAATTTCTCTGGATTACTTTTATAGCGGTTCTTGTAAGCATTCCGATCAGTTATTATCTGATGAATGAGTGGCTGAAAGATTTTGCCTACCGAATTGATATGCCGGTTTTACCATTCATTCTGAGTATGATTTTATTATTGATTTTAACGTTTGCTGTGGTGAGTATTAAAGCTTATCAAGCTACAAAAGTGAATCTTGTAAAATACCTGAAATACGAATAATGTTTGAAGTTAGATGATGGAGGTTTGGTGTTTTTGATAGCCTAATATTAACTTCCAGCTTCCATCATCCATCTTCAGTCCAAAAAAATCCACCATGAAAAAACTATTCTTCATATTCATCATCAATCTTTTCCCTGCCCAACAGAGTTGGACGCTTAAAGAATGTCTAGATTACGCTTCGACAAATCATCCGCTGGTAAAACAGGCAACTGTCAATATTCAGAAAAATGATCGACAGATTGCTGCTTCAAAAGGAATGTTGCTTCCGTCTGTCAATGCGGGTGTAAATCACAGCTATAGTTTAGGCTCATCAATTAATCAGTCGAGTAATCAGAGAGAGACGCTTAATACGCAATATGATCAGGTGATTGCTCAGGCAAATATTGAATTGTTTAACTGGAGGAATTATTTGAATATTTCATTGTCAAAACTCAATAAAAATGCGAGTACCTATAGGCTTAAACAAGCTCAGAATGAAGTGAAGTTTAATGTAATTCAGAATTTTTTCACCTATCAAAACAGTAAAAGCTGGTTGCAGGTTTTAGAAACGCAGATCGCAGGAATTGAAGAACAGATCAAGCGTACCGAAAAAGAAGTGGAAATAGGAAGCCGTTCAAAAAGTGATGTTTATGATATCAAAGCCAACCTGGGAACTTTGCAGGAACAATGGGTTTCGGCAAAAAATCAGCGTGATCTGGCAAAAATAAACCTTCTGAATGCACTGAATCTTACACAAGATTCTATAGATTTTGTGATGGATGACAATGGATCTTTAGTTCAGGAAGATTTTAATACTGCTGATTTTACCAATAAATTAATAGAAAATAATCCAGCTTATAAAACTGTGATTGCAGAAATCAGCGCACAGGAAAAAAATATAGATATTGAAAAATCTGCCTATTTGCCAACACTTAATGGAAACTACAGCTGGTCGACTTTTTACAATAAATCTTTAGGTAATAATGTTCTTTCAAATACCAGTTTTTCCGATCAGTTTAGCCAGAATAAAAATCAGTCAATTTCTTTTGGTCTGAATATTCCGATTTTTAATAAATTTCAAATCAAAAATAACGTAGAAATAGCAAAATTAAATGTGATTAATTCCAACTACAGCAAAGATTTAATCATTAATGATTTAACTAAATCTATCAATTCCATAAAAGCTCAGTTTCTGAATGCCCAGGAAAAATACAGCCTTTTGGAACTGAATTTTGAAAACCAAAAACTGTCTTTTCAAAAATCTGAAGAAAAATATAAAGAAGGTTTAATGGATGCTTATACGTTTTTTGTGGTAAGAAATAACTGGCTTCAGGCGAATTATAATTTAATAAGCAGCAAAAATGAAGTCAATCAACAAGTAGAATTATTGAAAGTTCTTCAATCTGAATTTTAACATCATGCAAATAATTTTTCGTTGATTTTTTTCTATTCTAAAACCAACCTTGTCAAGGTTAATACTTCGCATATTTATTAACCTTGACAAGGTTTTGTAAAATGCTGTGAAAGAAAACGAGTATTAAATTTTACATTTTGCTAGGTTTGAATTTCTCTTTTTTCAATCATTTCTTTTGATACTTTTGCGGTAAAAAAGATTGTTGTTTTTTTGAAATCAGCACAACAATTTGATGTTTTCAGATAAAATTTCAATGCTTTTGTCCATTTCTGTCAGATTTAAATTTCCAAAACCCAACCGCATTGCTGTAAGATTTTTGTTTTGGTAAAGCAATGTTTTGGGAATGAAAAGATTATTTTGGGCACAGTTTCTACTGAGTTGCATTAGATTTACGGGGATTTTCCACTTCATCCACACCGCCAAACCTCCTGAAGGTTTTTGAAAATCAATGTATTCTCCTAAGTTTTGTTCTAAAAGAGAAACGAAATAATCTCTTCTTTCCTGATAAATTTTTAATGATTTTTTTAAATACCTATTGATTTCTCCTTCAGCGATCATTTCTCCCAAAACGTGCTCCATCAAAACGTCGCCTTGCCGGTCTATAATCCCTAAATATTTTCGCATTTCAATCATCAGATTTTCCGGTGCAACAATGAATCCTGTTCGGAAACCGGGAACCAAAGATTTCCCAAAAGATCCGATATAAATAACCATTCCGTTGGTGTCTGCGCTTGCCAAAGGAAGAATAGGACTTTTGTCGTAATGGAAATCATAATCGTAATCATCTTCAAGAATAATAAAACCATATTCATTCGCAAGATTGAGTAACTCTAACCTTCTTTTTGCACTCAAAGTGACGGTAGTAGGATAGTGGTGATGTGGCGTAAGATAAAGCATTCTTATTTTCTGTTTTTTACAGGCTTCTCTTACTTCTTCCACATTAATTCCTTCGTCATCAATCGAAATAGGCTGAATTTTTACTCCGGCTTTTTGAAAGATCATATTGACAGAGAAATAGCTTAATTTTCCGACTAAGACGATATCACCTTCCGAAAGTAAAATTTCGGAAACAATATAAATACTCATTTCCGTACTACGTGTTATCAAAAGATTGTTTTTCGAGATTGGTAAACCTCGTGATAGATTTAAAAACTGCGAAAGGTTTTTTTTGAAAAATTCACTTCCATCCTGATTGTATTGTCCTATCTTATGGGCTTTTCTTTTTAAAATAGAACTGTAAATTCTGGAATGATGATCAATTTGGGTTAAACGAATATCAGGAACGCCGTCATTGAAAATATATTCACAATTAGAATATTCAAACGGATTATCTAAAATATTTGAAGTTTTAAATGAAAAACCGGTCGATTTTGGATAATGTTCAAGGTTATTTTTCTCAAAATCTTTAATTTGAAATGGTTTTTCCTGATTTTTCCCGATGACAAAAGTTCCTTTATTAGGAAGGCTTTCAACCCAACCTTGTGCAAACAATTCTTCATAAGCCGCAACAATTGTATTCCTGTGAACATTCAAAATAATGCTTAAAGCCCTTGTTCCCGGAAGTTTTATGCCAAATGGTAAAAATCCCCTTTGTATTGCATTGATCAATTGATTGGAGATCTGCATGTAAATAGAAATCTCTGAACTTCTATTGATTAAAATAAAACTTTCATAAGGAAACTCAACCGGACTATTCATAATGTTAAAACTGGCACTATCCAACCATCCGGTAATATACTACTTTTGAAACAAAAATAAAAACAAATGGAATTTTATAGCCTTATTGATAAGATCGTAAGCGATAATAAAGCTCATTCAAAATGGCTCAATACACTCTCTTTTATGGAGAATGCAGGAGCGAGAAAAATTTCTGCTTGCGAACATCCTACAAAAGTAAATTTAATTCAGCTTAAACATGCTTGTGAAGAGCATCGTCATGCGTATTACCTCAAAAAGCAGATTGGAAAAATCAATGCTGAATGGTGCAAAACCTACGAAGCGAATGAACTTTTAGCACCGATTGCAACACGTCAATATCTTCACGCTTTGGATGTGAAAGCTTGCAAATATCTTCATGCTCATTTCGATTTAACAAAAGAGGAGCTAAAATATGCGGCCTATCTTTTTGTGACGTATGCAATTGAAGTTCGTGCCGACGAATTATATCCCGTATATCAGGAAGTTCTTACCAAAACCAATTCAAAAGTGATGGTGAAATCTATTATATTGGAAGAAGAGGGACATTTGGAAGAAATGATTCATCAATTAGATGAATTTTCTGAGAACTGGAAACCGCACGCGGAGAAAATTATAGAAATTGAAAAAGATTTGCATATCGATTGGGTTAATGCGATAACTGAAGAAGTGATGAAACCGGATTATGCTTAATCATCTTCATTATTTTCGGGAGGCTCTGGATAAAAGAAAAGCAAATCAGACTTTAAGAATATTAAAACCTAAATCTGAAGGTATTGATTTTTATTCTAATGATTATTTGGGATTGGCAAGAAATAAAGAGTTACAAAATTTATTGTTAAAACAGATTAATGAAAATCCTCATTTGCTTTCAGGAAGTACCGGTTCGAGATTGATCAGCGGAAACGGTACAGAAGTTATCGAAACAGAAAATTTTATTTCAAAAGAGCATAAAAGTTCATCTGCATTGCTTTTTTCTTCCGGATACAATGCCAATTTAGCTTTGTTTTCTACACTTCCGAACCGTCATGATACTATTATTGTTGATGAAAAAATTCACCGTTCCGTACATGATGCTTGTAAAATGTCACATGCGAGAAAATTAAAATTTAAGCATAATGATGTTGAGGATCTTGAACAGATTTTAAAAAGACAAAACGGAAATTGTTACGTTGCAATTGAGAGTCTGTACTCCATGGATGGGGATTTTGCACCGATTCAGGAAATTGCAGAAATCGCTAAAAAATATAATGCTTTTCTAATTGTAGACGAAGCTCATACTTTTGGTGTTTTTGGATATGGTTTGGTTGAAAAATATCAATTACAAACGTCGGTTTTGGCAACGGTAATCACTTACGGGAAGGCGCTCGGTTCACATGGCGCAACGATTTTATGTGATAAGGTCATCAAATCTTATCTTGTCAATTTTGCATCACCATTTATTTACACAACTGCAGGTCAGGATGTTCAGTGGAGAAGTATAAGAACTGGATATGAATTTTTAAAAGCAAACAAAAATGCATCTTCCGGATTACAGCAAAATATTAAAATTTTTCATCAACAAAATATAAAAACTCCGTCTTCTGAAAATAGTCCGATTCAGGCAGTTTTAGTTTCGGATAATCACCGTTTGAAAGATTTGCAGGAAACTTTATTGAATGAGGGATTTTTAACCTATGCTGTCTTTAGTCCAACTGTAAAACAGGGAACAGAAAGACTGAGGATTTGCCTTCATAGCTTCAATACAGAAGAAGAAATTATTGGTATGACTAAGGTAATTAAGGATTTTATTTAATGTAAAAAACAACGTGACTTTTGTCATTCCGCAGGAATCTAAGCAAAGAATTTATTTTCAATAGTTGAGATTCTTGCAGAATGACAAACTAGATGGATAAAAATATGGATATAAAAAAAGAAAAATTAGAAATACAAGACTCACTGCAAAAACAACTTTTTATAACAGGCATCGGAACCGAAATAGGAAAAACTGTTTGTTCGGCAATTTTAACAAAATACTTTAAAGCTGATTACTGGAAACCCATTCAATCCGGAGATTTACATTTTTCAGACAGTATGAAAATTAAAGAATGGGTCGGTGAAAATGTGGTCATTTACCCTGAAAGATATCGGTTACAACTTGCGGCGTCACCTCATCAGTCGGCTGCGGAAGAAGAAATTTTAATTAACAGTAATGATTTTAAACTTCCTGAAACTCAAAATAATTTAATTGTAGAAGGAGCGGGAGGATTGATGGTTCCAATTTCTGATGATGAATTTATTATCGATATAATCGAAAAGCTAAACCTTCCCGTTGCTTTGGTTGTGAGGAATTATTTAGGATGCATCAACCATACTTTATTGTCGCTGATGGCTTTAGAGCAAAAAAATATCAAGTTGGAATATCTGATCTTAAATGGAGGTTTCCCAGAAGATACAGAAAGAGTCATCTGTAAAAATATTCAAAAGGAAACCAAAATTATAAGAATTCCCGACATAGAAAACATAACAAAAGAAAACATAACAAAAGAAAACATAGAACGTATTACAAAACAATTAGAAAAAATATGACAGATAAAACAAAATTGAGAAATAATTGGACAAAAGAAGAAATTGAAGAGATTTACAATCTCCCACTCCTTGAATTGATTTATAAAGCAGCAACCGTTCACAGAGAATGGCACAATCCGGAAGAGGTGCAGATGTCAACTCTTTTATCAATAAAAACAGGCGGTTGCGTAGAAGATTGTTCATATTGCGGACAGGCTGCACGTTATCACACCAATATTAAAGTTCAGGCTTTATTGCCAACTGAAAAAGTAATCGAACATGCCCAAAAAGCAAAAGATAACGGTTCTTCCCGTTTCTGTATGGCTGCAGCGTGGAGAGAAGTGCGAAACAACCGTGATTTTGACCGCGTTATCGACATGGTGAAAGGTGTAAATGAACTCGGATTGGAGGTTTGTTGTACGCTCGGAATGTTGACCGAAGAACAAGCTGTTCGCCTTGAACAAGCAGGTTTGTATGCTTACAATCACAATTTGGATACTTCAGAACAATATTATGAAGAAATTATTTCCACAAGAACTTTTGATAACAGAATTAATACGATAAACAACGTCAGAAAAGCTGGAATTACAGTTTGTTCAGGCGGAATTATCGGCTTAGGCGAAACGCATGCAGACAGAATTTCAATGTTGTTGACATTGGCTACAATGCTGAAACATCCTGAATCTGTTCCGATTAATGCCTTGGCAAGAGTGGCAGGAACTCCTCTTGAAAATAACGAAAAAACTGATACTTGGGAAATGGTAAGAATGATTGCTACCGCAAGAATTGTAATGCCTTCATCGATGGTGCGTCTGAGCGCAGGAAGAATTGAAATGACAGAATTTGAACAAGGATGGTGCTTTATGGCAGGAGCAAACTCAATTTTTACAGGCGAAAGAGAAACTTTATTGGTAACTCCAAATCCGGGAGTTTCAGAAGATATGCAAATGTTGCAGACTTTAGGATTAAAACCGATGAAGAAAAAGGAAACGAAAAAAGTTATGAATTATGAATTATGAATTATGAATTATGAATTATGAATTATGAATTATGAATTATGAATTATGAATTATGAATTATGAATTATGAATTATGAATTATTTTCCCTAAACCCTAAACCCTAAACCCTAAACCCTAAACCCTAAACCCTAAACAATGAATTTACAAGAGCGAGACAGAGCTGTCAATTGGCATCCTTACACGCAAATGAAAACTGCAGATGATGCTATTCCGATCGTTAAAGGAAAAGGAGTTTACCTTTTTGATGATAAAGGAAATAAGTATATTGATGCCGTTTCTTCATGGTGGGTTACGCTTCACGGTCACGCACATCCTTACATTGCACAACGGGTTTCGGAGCAGTTAAATACTTTAGAGCAGGTTATTTTTGCAGGTTTTACTCATGAACCTGCGATACAACTTTCTGAAAATCTATTGAAGCTTCTTCCTCAAAACCAGCAGAAAGTTTTTTATTCTGATAACGGATCGACCGCCGTGGAAGTTGCTTTGAAAATGTGTATTCAGCATGCTTACAATCAGGGAAAAGAAAAGACAAAAATTTTAGCATTTAAAAACGCTTATCACGGCGATACTTTCGGGGCGATGTCGGTGAGTGGAAGAAGTGTTTGGACGAAACCTTTCGGAGAAATGTTATTTGAAGTCATTTTTATTGATACTCCTACTTCTGAAAACATTAAAACTCTCAAATCTCAGATTTTGAGTTATCAAGATGAGGTGATTTGCTTCATTTACGAACCCCTCATTCAGGGAGCTGCAGGAATGTTGATGTACAATGCTGAAGATTTGGATAACTTAATGAAATTCTGCAGAGCAAATGGAATTTTGATGATTCAGGATGAGGTTTTTACCGGTTTTGGAAGAACAGGAAAATTGTTTGCGGCTAGTTATCTTTCAGAAAAGCCAGATATTATGTGTTTTTCTAAAGGCTTGACAGGCGGTACGATGCCTATGGGAATTACAACTTGTTCAAACGAGATTTACAATGCTTTTTTATCGGATGATAAATATAAAACCTTATTTCACGGGCATTCTTTTACAGCAAATCCGTTAGCTTGTACTGCGGCTTTAGCAAGTATGGAACTTTTATTGAATGACGAAACTCAACAAAATATTCAGCGAATTTCGGAACAACATTTTAGTTTTTCAAATGTTTTAAAAGAGCATCCAAAAGTTGAAAACGTACGACAAACCGGAACTATTTTAGCCTGGGAAATTAAAAATGATCATAAGACTTCTTATTTTAACGAGATAGGTAAAAAGCTGTATGACGAATTTTTGTCACGGGGAATTGTCATGCGTCCATTGGGAAATGTGATGTATCTGGTTCCGCCTTACTGTATTAGTTCAGAAGAATTAAATTTTATTTATGAGAATATTTTAGAGGTGCTGAATTGCCTTTAAAATGATAAATTTTCCTTTTAAATTTTGTTTAAAACCATAAAAAAATAAACATTTCAATATTGAAATGTTTATTTTTTCTAATTATTAATTTATCCTTAAATGAGGAATGAAAGATGATTGATATTCAGAAAAAAGTAATTCTTTTTCCAAACTTTATTATGCTAACCTTTGTGATAAGGACAACCTGAAGGAGCGTTTGCAACACGTTCGGTAATTGAGGCAGGTGTTGTCATACTCATTGCAGAAGGAGCGTTGAAGAATTGCTCTTCAATTACTTTTCTCTGATCAGCAGGAATGTCCTCAATTTTACGGAGCGTATTTACCTGAATATGAGGCCAGCTTGTTGTGCCACCATCATTTCCAAAATCAAATTCGAAAAATATAATTTGCTCGTATTGCAGCTGAAGAATTTCTTTTCCGTCTTCAATCACGGTTTCAATCCACAAATTAAATTCTATTTCTACGGTTGGGACAAAACGATTAACAAAAGGAACATTTAAAATTCCGCCTTGTGCACCGGTTGGCATTTTTGATGACATTTGGATTAGGACATAATTGGCAACAGTTTCTCCGCTCAATGTATCTCTTAATCGCATATCGGGTCTTACACAATAAGGATATAGCTCATCTGCCAATATTCTCTGCGTATAGATTTTGTTTGATCCAGGATCGTTTTCATCGTTTAATTTTTCATAAACCCAAGCTGGAGCTGGTTCGTCAAGATTAATTGCACCTCCCGCACCTCCCATAGTTGGCGAGATAGCAAGATGAGGGGGATCCCAGGTTGCAATACCGGTAGGGAACTTTGGGGTACCTTTTCTAAGATAATATGTTTTCTTATCGACACTTTCAGGAGTGATATCTCCCAAAACGGTAATTGTGCTTCCGTGCGGAATAACACCACTTCGTGAAATAGAATAGTCAGGGATAAAACAAGGTCCCGTAATTCCGTCAAGAGGTTTAATTTCCTGCGCCGGAATGATCTCATAATATTTCTGACCTTCTTTTAACTGGCTCAAAAGGATGTATGAAGAATTGCCGTTTTCGTCTTTTACTTCAACCAATGGCTCATTTCTGTATTCTCCTTTGTATCCGTATTTTTCAAAGTCTTCGGTAGAAAATGCGTGAATTCCACGGTCTTTTTCTATAGTTTCTTTCGTTGCTGCATAATTGTAGACATCACTTAACCAAAGATACATTCCGTTTTCTTCATGAATTCCGGCGTATTGCAAATCTGGATTTCCTTCTACTTTATTTACACTTTTAATGGTTTGATCATATTTTACAGCACCACAAAATAATTCGGTTGCACCACCACGGTTACGAACACCGCCGGGAACGATTTCGAAAGTTAACTTTTCAATATATTCTTCCGTATCAAAGCTGAATTTTCCAGGAATTGTACTCGGATTTGTACCCGGAGAAGGCATAATGGTAGTATGTATTCCGCTTCCCAGCGAAGGTCTGCCGATGTTTGTATTGTAATTGGCATTATAACTTACCCAAGTGCCATTCAGTGCTTCCAAAACACCATAATCTACATTATTTGCAATTTCCTGAAGATTTTCTTCACTAAAAGGTCTTACAGGATCATCGATCAAAAGTTTCGAGTATCCGTTCATTAAATTGGCAAGATAACCTTTCGGATCTTGATCCTGAATTGGGGCAGCAGCTCTTGAAAACTGATTTTCCTGTCCAAAAATTTCTTTATTTCTTTTTAACATGATTTATTAGTTTTTGATGGTTTTAGTTTTAAATTTAATTTGCAGGATATTCAAAAGTTGGTCCTGCATTTTGAGTCGAATTTAAAGGCTGGCTCATCAATCCGATGGCCTGTTCTTTCAAAGCGTACATGTACATGATTGATTTTTCCAATTCTTTCGCATTACCCTCTACTGCAGCCTGAATGGCATCCAATAGATTTTTGTAAGTTTGATTAAATGCTTTTCCCTGTGCATACAATTGCGGATTCGATTGATAATCGCTCATTTTTGGGTTGGGCTTCATCGGATAAGCTGCGTTCCAGTCAACCGGTAATTCTTTTCCTACAGGTGGCGTGGTTACAGGCATCATTCCGTTTTCATCGGTGAAAGGTCTGTAATCTCCACCAAGATAAAAATGTTCATGAAAAACTTCTTTAAATCTGAAATAATGCGCCAATTCTGCACCTTCTTCAAACTGCGAAGGATCAACATCAAAAATAGAATCGTCTGCACCTTCACCTTGTCCTTTAATTTCCTGAAAAACAGCAATTACTCCATCCAAAGCTTCTACAGGATGTAGTTTTCCGCCACTTCCGTAATACTGTTCCGGACGAATCTGCTTTGAGGGATCTCCAGTGAAAATTCCGCCTGTGTTTAATTCTTCAAAATTTTGCGGAAGCTTTCCGTTCGCTTTGTAATAAGCAATGATTTGAAAAACAACAATATAAAAGAATAAAACATCATAATATTCACCAATGGTATGAACATTCTGCATCATAAAATCTTTCATGTTTTCCAGCGTCCACAGATTATTTTCCTGAACAGCGCTTTTAGAATATAAGGCCGAATTTTCTGCTTCAGGGGTATATTTCGGAGCTTTTACCAAAGGATTACTTGGGCTTTCAATCGCAATAAAAGTAGCAATACTGTTTGTAGAAAAAGTTTCAAGACCAACAAAAAAATCAACATTCATCGGCAATTTCATCGGATAAGTAGGGTAGTTCTGAGGCCTGTTTACCGACGGCTGAATACTTACCGCATTCATTACATTACAAACCATAATCATGTGAAGCATTTCTTCCACCGCAACACTTCGGATAATTTGCGATGCTAAAATATTGGTTCCGTCTTTAATCGAATATAAAGCGGTAAGATAAGGTGGAATCGTAGAATGCTCAATTAAAATTGCTGTTTGCAAAAGATCCTGTAAAATAGGACGATAGTCTAATTCCGTTAATCCTTTTTTAGGTTCAAGCAATTGCCCTTTTGAAAGCTCTGCAACGGGTTTTAAATTTGAAATTTTACCAGAGAATTGTGAGCTTAAATAATTATCAAATTCTTTAATCTGATTATTTAATAACAGGCTTGTTAGCATTTTGCTGTGGTACTTTAATCCTTCAATCCAGTCTTGTTTATTTATTGTAGAATCAAATAATAAGGACTGTAGCGAAATTGCTTCTGCTTCGATTGTATTTTTGGCTAAAGAACTCTTTGAAAAACTGTTGGTTTCCTGAGGTTCTGTTTTATTGATAAGTCTTTGTCTCATTTCTTTCTATTTTAAAATTGTTTCCAGATCCTTCAATATAGATTCTACCGAACGTATTGTGAATGCTGATAAAGTTAATGTAGGATTTGAAGTTCCTAAAGTGGTCATGTTTCCTGCACCGACGATGTATAAATTCGGGTGATCCCAGGATTTACAATAACTATTGGTTACAGAATCATCCGGAGTGTCACCCATTCTGTGAGTTCCCACGATATGACCGGCTCCGTTGTAAGAATATCTCACATTATTGTAGACGAAAGTGTTGTTATCTGTCGCGTTATACTTTGTAAAATCTTCAATATTTAATCTTGCAAACATTTGGTCGGAAGCCAATTTGGCCTGTTCCATGGCTTTCATTTCGTACTCATTCAGTTCATAATTGATAACAGGGCGCGGAATTCCCAATGCATCAACATATTGATCATTAATGGTAACTCTGTTGTTCGGATTAGGAAGCTGTTCAATTTCAAAATGAAATAAAACCTGTCTCGAAAGTCTGTAGGTTAACGCTTCTTTTAATTCTTCGCCAAAAAGTCCCTGCCCCAAAAATTCTGAAAGATCAGATTCCGGTGAAAATGCAGGCCAGCTCCATCCCCAATTATCCAATGGAGAAATCCACGCAGAAAATTCGCTTCTGAAATCTCCGTCACGGAAAGATGAAATATTCGTGGTAGAACCGGGACCTCTGTAAGAATAAACCGGCTCCGGGAATAATCCCCAAGTAAGCATGACCATATGATCCATTAGATTTCTTCCTACCTGATCGCTTCTGTTGGCAACCGTTTTTTCAACTTTTTGTCCGTTTTCGATAACGGTGTATTTTGAATTTAAAAGAATTTTAGGATTTTCAAAAGCATTGGCTGCAAGAATGACAACAGAATTTGTAGTGTCAATTTCTTCTTCAATAAAATCTGTTTTTTCTCTGGAAGTATACCTTCTTATATGAACTTTTGAAATTTTTTCCTGATTAGCCTGATCCACACTTAATCTATAAACAACACTCTGCGCCTGAATCTGAATATGAGGATTTCTCTGCAGGTTTTCGTTTTTATTGACTTTATAAAGTGCTTTTTTGAGCGTTTTCAAAGCATTATATTTTGCCTGAACCGGACAGATCGGAACGCATGAAGCATTTCCTTCGCAACGTTCTCCCATGTAAGGATTCCAGACTGCGCCTAATGCTTTGTAATCTTCGTTTTCGATATTATTTAATGATAATTTATATCCTGAATCTGAAGAATTTGCTTTAATTAATTTTGCTTTTCCGTAGGCGATATTTGGAGTTGAATTTCTTCCCTGAGGCGAAGGAACCATCGTCAATGGGATATTCTTAAAATTCAACTGAACTGAAGTTCCTGCTAATCCGTTAATAATTTGCTTATCCATATAACTTTGCGGAATTTCATCCATCGGAAAAACATAATCTTTACCATAATATTCTTCCATACTTTCCTGGATTGGATATTCCTGAGCTGAAACATTTCCGGAAACTCCTATTTCAAATTCAGCCATTTCATAATAAGGCTTTAGAGTTTCATAATCAATCGGCCAGTCCATTGCTCTGCCGTATTTTTCTTTTAATCTAAAGTCATTCGGAAGCATTCTCGGTGTAGTTCCCAACCAGTGAAGGGTAGTGCCACCTCCAACTCTTATGGCATCACTCGCAAAAGGCATCGGACCAAACTGAACCAAATATCCTTTTTTATCAGGAAACGGTGGAATGATGGGTTCCATATCTAAAACATTGGGTGAAGGTGCCTGTTTGAGATTCGGATAAGGCGAGTTCGGAACTTTAGCTTCTTCCATGTAAAACTTGCGAATGTAATCGTTGTAAGTCGTCATAGAAGTTGCGGAATCCAGTTCTATTCCGGCTTCCAACCCGGCTTCATACATGAGAATAGATAATTCTTTATATGTTTTTGAATCGTTCATTTCGGAACGGTGGATCATTTTTCCTTTTTCTGTATCAAAAACATGGTCGGTTAAAAGTTTTGCAATCAGCGATCCGGCAATTCCCGTTCCTACAATGATTACATCTTTTTTCTGTTGTGGTTTTTCTTTTTGATTCATGAGTTGCTGTTTACAGGTTTTACGCCCCAAGATTTAAAGCCAGGCTGTTTTGCTCCGGGTGGATGAGCTTGCATCACGTTCCAGACCAATCCTTCTTTGTAAGATAAATCGTTGACGTAAGCGCCTTCCCAAGTTCCCAAGTACCAAAGCGTGATAATGCTGTTGGCGATATCCTGACTCGCAGGATTGGCAAGGATATCAGAAGAAATGGCATTGTTGAGTTGATTCTGCGTGAGAGAATTTTCAAGAATATCTTTAGAAATATTCAGAAATTCTGTAAACGTTACACTTTCTATCTGATGAAGAATATGCGTGTAATAAGTCTCGGCTAATCCTGTAGATTGCAGTTCGTTCACGGAAAATCCTGTGAGAGATTCTGAGATAGCCATGAACACGTCGTAATAATAATCGTCGACGTTGAAGATTTTTTGGATAATCATTTCGTTGAAATTTGGTGTTAAAATAACTGGTCTTCTTATCATTTTAGGAAGACATTAATACAATCGAAAATAAAAAGGTGACATGGTTTTAGTCTTGATCAGACCGCATAGAAATTTTGTGAAGTTTTTTTAAGTTAGACATGGTTATTAGTTTTAGTTATCCAAATTTATTGAGTTTTTTCTGAGTGAAATTCAGTATTTATACTACAATAAAATATTGATGTGGTATTTATAATGATTATAGAAAAGCTTTTTTAAATAATAATTTTTGTCATCTATTGTAATTTAATTTAGAATATTTCTATTTTATGAGATATTTATAATTTAATTATTAAATGTGCTTAAAAAGTATTGATGAGTTAAAAACAGAAAAGGCAAATCCAACGATTTGCCTTTACATTATAAAAAGTTTTATTTTTATGCTTCAATAAATTCCAGAAGATCTTTATTAATAGTTGGGTGCTCTGTCGTAGGCATTCCGTGAGGAAAACCGGGATAAGTAATCAGCTTTCCGTTTTTCAACAGCTTGCTGATTTTATGGCAGAATTTTCAATAGGAACAATCTGGTCATCTTCACCGTGAAGAACCAAAACCGGAATATCAACCGCCTTTAGATCTTCTGTAAAATCAGTTTCAGAAAATGCTTTAATTCCGTTGTAATGAGCAACAATTCCGCCTATCATGCCTTGTCTCCACCAGTTTCTCTGTACGCCTTCTTTTATATCGGCACCTTCTCTGTTGTACCCGTAAAAAGGAATAGTCAAATCAATAAAGATGAAGCTTGCATTTTAAGATCAATTTAAGCATAATTGATTTTCAGTGAGATTTAATTTTATTAAAGATTAAAAAAAAGTCATTTATTAAACTAGTTAAATGTGCAGCAACTCTGATCATCCTAAATTTGTCATATCAAAATTAAAGAAATGGAAAATAGAATATTAGGGCTGCACCACATCACTGCAATTGCAGACAACGCAAAAAGAAATTTAGATTTTTATACTCAGGTTTTAGGAGTAAGGTTGGTAAAGAAAACGGTAAATTTTGATGATCCGGGAACGTATCATTTTTATTTCGGAAATGAAGAAGGAACTCCTGGAACAATTTTGACATTTTTTCCTTGGGAAGGAATCGGACAAGGAAGTAACGGAACCGGCTTGGCAACTCACATCGGCTATTCTGTGCCTAAAGGAAGCTTAGAATTTTGGAAAAACAGATTACAACAATTTAATATAAATGTTGAAGAAAATGAAATTTTTGGCGAAAAACTGATTTCATTCAAAGATCCTGACGGTTTACAGCTACAGTTCATAGAATCATCAACTCCTGATGACAGAAAAGTCTGGACAACAGATGATATTAAAGATGAAAATGCATTAAAAGGTTTCCACAACATTACTTTAACATTAAAAAAAGCAGATCCCACAATAAAAGTATTAACTGATATTTTTGGGTACGACCTGCAAAAACAAGAAGGTGAAAGATACCGTTTTGCAACCGATGCAATCGAAACAGCAAATCTTGTCGACATTATTGAAAATGATAAGATTCTGGCCGGAAGAAATGCTGCCGGAACCAATCACCATGTTGCATTCAGGGTAAAAGATGATCAGGTTTTGATGGAATTCCGTGAGAAAGTAATGTCTGCAGGATTGAGCATTACTCCGAAGATAGACAGAGATTATTTCTATTCATTATACTTCCGCGAGCCGGGTGGCGTTTTGTTTGAAATAGCAACCGACAACCCGGGATTTACTGTTGATGAGCCCCTGAACGAATTAGGTACAAATTTAAAACTTCCAAAACAGCACGAAGCTTTACGAGAAAGAATTGAAAATGCCTTACCGAAGTTATCATAGATCATCATTTAATTTTAGAAGACATCTTAATTTAGCAATATTAAAAAAAATTAATACAATGGAAAGAACAGAAGTAGTTTTAGGAAACGCAAAAGGAGAAATTCAACTTTTTTCAGACAATAACAAAGCCGGGAAAATGGATATTTCGGTGATCGGAAAAAAATTAACCGTTTATCATACGGAAGTTGATGAAAAGTATGCGGGAAAAGGTTTTGCTAAATTATTATTAGAAAAACTGGTTTCTTATGCAAGAGAAAACGATTTGAAAATTGTACCGCTGTGTCCATACGTTCACTCACAATTCAAACGCAATCCGGAAGAATATAATGACGTTTGGCTTAAAGAAAACTAAAACCATCAACCAACAACTATCAACCAAGAATCTAAAATTATGGCACTCATCACAGGACTTCATCATGTCACCGCTATTACTGGCAACTCACAGGAAAATATAGACTTTTATACAGGAGTTTTAGGGCTTCGATTGGTAAAGAAAACCGTTAATTTTGATTATTCAGATGTTTATCATTTCTACTTCGGAGACGAATTCGGAACTCCGGGAACGATTATGACCACTTTTCCTTACGGAAAAGATCTTGTGAACGGAAGACACGGAAAAGGAATGCTCAATACAACAGCTTTTTCGGCATCGATGGAAGCATTAGATTATTGGCTTGATCGTCTGGATCAGTTTAATATTCCTTACAAGCAGCCACAGCAAAGGTTTTCGGGTGAAGTTTTTATTTATCTTGAAGATTTTGACGGATTGGGATTGGAGTTGGTTTTTAATGATAAAGATGATCGGAAAGGTTATTATAACGGCTTTATTCCAAAAGATTATACCATTAAAGGAATTCATCATGTAGAGATTTGGCTTAATGCTTATGAAAGAACCTCAGCACTTTTGACGACTCAAATGGATCATAAAGTCATTGCAGAATCTTCAAACAGAGTACGTCTTGGGACAGAAGATTTTCCGGGAAAATATGTTGATTTGATTGCTGCGCCAGATTCGCTAAAAGGTCTTGCAGGTCGCGGTACTGTTCATCACGTGGCTTTTGCAACTCCAAATGCAGAAACGCAGCTTGAAATGATAGAAAAATTAAACAAATTCGGTTTGGAGCATACCGATGTAAAAGACAGAAAATATTTTACTTCCGTATATTTTAAAGAACCGGGCGGGGTTTTATTTGAAATCGCCACTTCGGGGCCGGGATTCGATGTCGATGAGGAGCTTGCATCTTTGGGTGAAAGCCTGAGTTTGCCGGCACAATTTGAAGAAAAGAGAGAACATTTAAATGATGTTCTTCCAAAATTTAATTATCCAACAGAAAAATACAGATAAAATAATGAGTCATATTTTAGATATAAAAACAGCAGGAAAATCTATTACTGAAGCTGAAAAAGCTTTAGTAATGATTCACGGGCGAGGTGGAAGTGCAGACGATATTTTGAGTTTATCGCAGCATCTGAATGTAGAAGATTATGCCTTACTGGCGCCACAAGCAACCAATGGATCGTGGTACCCTTTATCCTTCATTGCTCCCGTTGAGCAGAACGAACCTTGGTTATCATCAGCTATTGAGACTATCGGAAAGACAGTTCAAACTGCTTTGGATGCTGGAATAAATGCTGAAAATATTTATTTCTTCGGATTTTCGCAAGGAGCATGTCTTACACTGGAGTTTTTAGCAAGAAATGCTCAAAGATTTGGTGGCGCTGCGGCGATTATCGGTGGCGTAATCGGAGATAAAATTAATCGTGAAAATTATAAAGGAGATTTTGTACAGACTCCGATTTTTTTAGGAACGAGCAATCCCGATTTCCACGTTCCGGTAGAAAGGGTGTATGCTACGGCAAATATCTTAAAGGAAATGAATGCTGATGTTACCGAAAAAGTGTATGCTAACCTCGGACATTCTATCAATCAGGAGGAAATTGAATTAGCAAATTCTATTATTTTTAAATAATTTATAGCCACGAATACAAGAATAAAAAATTAAATTTAATATTCGTGCATTCGTGGCTAAAAAAAGTATTATGAAAATCACAAAAATATTCAGTGACGACAACGGCGAGTCTCATTTTGAAGAAGTCGAAATTCCGTTAATTAATCAAGGTGAGATCGGATTTTTATCAGAAAATATAGCTGTTCAGAAATTACAGTTCAGAAAGGTTTCCGCTGATTATGATTACGATTTTCACCACGCTCCACAAAAACAATATATTGTACTTTTGGATGGCGGTGTCGAGATTGAGACTTCTCTTGGCGAAGTCCGGAAATTTCAAACAGGCGAAATACTTTTGGTGGAAGATGTTTCCGGAAAAGGTCACAAAACAAAAAACCTTGAAAAAAAGGAGAGAACATCACTTTTTATTCATTTATAAAAGATAAAAGATAAAAGATAAAAGATAAAAGATAAAAGATAAAAGATAAAAGATAAAAGATAAAAGATAAAAGATAAAAGATAAAAGATAAAAGATAAAAGATCTTAATGCTAAACCTCTATTTTTCATCTAACATCTAACATCTAGCCTCTAACATCTAAAAAAAAACAACTATGCACGAAGATTTACTACTTATACTCGGACTCTTACTGATCGTCATGTTGCTGGTTATGCTGGCGCAGCGTATCAAAATTGCCTATCCCATTTTTTTAGTATTGGCGGGATTGGGGATCAGCCTTATTCCGGGAGTTCCGGTTTTGAAATTAGATCCTGAAATTATTTTCCTGATTTTTTTACCACCACTTTTATATGAAGCAGCCTGGTACACCTCGTGGAACGATTTCTGGAAATGGAAACGTACCATCGGATTACTGGCTTTCGGATTGGTTTTCCTGACGTCCATTGTCGTGGCATTTGCTTCACAGGCTTTAATTCCTGGATTTACATTGGCAATGGGCTTTCTGTTAGGAGGAATTGTATCGCCACCAGACGCAATTGCTGCAACAACCGTTTTGAAAGGTCTGAAAGTGCCAAAACGTACCATCGCAATGCTGGAGGGTGAAAGTCTTATCAACGATGCTTCTTCACTTATTGTTTTCAGATTTGCTTTAGCCGCCGTGATGACAGGTGTATTTTCTATGCAGGAAGCAACGGGACAGTTTTTCCTGGTTGCAGGAATGGGAGTAGTAGTCGGAATTGTAGGCGCTCATATTTTTTATGCTATTCACAGATTTTTACCGACAACACCTGCAATTGATGCTGCTTTAACGGTAATGACGCCTTATATTTTATTTCTTTCAGCAGAACATTTTCATTATTCGGGAGTAATGGCGGTAGTAAGCGGAGGATTGTTTATGTCATTCCGTTCTCACGAAATATTTAAAACAGGAACTACAAGAATCAATATGACCGGTGTCTGGAATACGCTGATTTTTGTGATGAATGCGCTGGTTTTTGTTTTAATAGGATTAGAACTTCCTGATATTATCAACGGTTTGGGCGAAACATCGGTCATGGAAGGGATAAAATACGGATTGATTATCAGTCTCATTGTAATTGTTGTTCGTCTGTTGTGGATCTATCCTGTGGCGCACGTCCCGCGATGGTTAAGTAAAAAAATACGCAAAGATCCAAGTCCGGGATGGAAAAATCCGCTGATTATTGGTTGGGCAGGAATGCGCGGCGTAGTTTCTTTGGCAACCGCTTTATCAATTCCGGTGATGATGAACGAACAATCAGCATTTCCACATCGAAACTTAATTATTTTCATCACGTTTGTAGTCATTTTTGTGACATTGGTTTTCCAGGGTTTAACGCTTCCTTTAATTATTAAATGGACTAAAATCGATGAACTTGATCCTATTTTGCCGTCACATGAGCAGCAGGCAAATATCCAAATCAGATTAGATAATCTTGCAGTGGAAAGATTAAACGAAAAGTATCAATCAAATTTAGAAACAAATAGTTTGGTTGAAAATTTTAAAAACACCATTGAAAATGATATTTCGCAGCAGCAAAGTCATCTAGAATCTTTAGAAACATGCACAAACAGGAGAAATGATTTACATGAATATCACAAAATAATGCTCGATATTTTTGCTTTACAGAGAAAAGAATTATTCAAAATAAAACGTGAAAAACAATTCAGTGACGACGAAATCCGAAAAGCAGAATCGCAATTAGATTTAAATGAATTGAAAATTACAGGCAACAAACATTTATAAAGTAAATCAGTCGCAATTAATATTTGAAGAAATGAAAAAATTACAATTTCTAGTCATTGGGAAAAATCAGGAAATTCTGGATACCCTAAAAAGAATCATCGAAAATAATGAAGGCTGGACGGCTGAAATTCAAAATGATGAAAGCGTTTGTTATGATTATATAAAAGAAAATCAGGTAGATATCGTTCTTTTGAGTTCAGGATTAGATCAGGAATTTGAGAATAATATTAAAATATTTTGTGAAAATTTAGATAAAGAAGTGAAGGTTATCGACCATTACGGCGGCGGAAGCGGGCTTTTAAAGAATGAAGTTTACGCACTTTTCCCTAATTTGCAGCCGTAAACTTATTTTATGTTTGAAAATATCATCAGGAACGTTACCCGTTTTATCACTTTGAGTAGTGAGGAAGAAAAAATATTTACCGATTTACTGGTTTGTGAATCGGTTCCCAAAAAAACAATTTTATTACGTGAAGGCGAAATTTGCCAGTTCGAAGGCTTCATTCACAAAGGTTGTTTGAGAGCTTACTATCTTGATGATAATGGTTTTGAAGTGACGATTTTGTTTGCCATCGAAGATTGGTGGATCAGCGATATTGCTTCATTTCAGGATCAAAAACCTTCCAATTTATATATTGAAACGATTGAAGATTCAGAAATCTTTATGCTGAATCCTGTAACTAAAGAAAAGTTGTTGCAGGAAATCCCGAAATTTGAAAGGGTCTTCAGGATGTTGGTTCAGAGAAACCTTTTTACGCTTCAAAACCGTTTGGTAAATACCATTTCAAAAAGTGCATCTGACCGATATCTCAAGTTTATCAAAGTTTATCCTACAATTCCACAGCGGGTTGCGCAGTATTACATCGCTTCTTATTTAGGGGTTTCAAAAGAATTTGTTAGTACAATCAGAAAACGTTTGGCGACGAAAGAGAAATAACTTATTATTTAAAATATAAAATGTCGGATATGAAAATATTTGGCATTTTTTTTTTCTTTAAAGTCATTTATTAAACTAGTTAAATGCGCAGCAATTTCCATCACCATACATTTGTCCTATCAATAACGAATAAACAACAAAACAGATATGGACAGAAAAGATTTTTTAAAGAAAGGGTTACTCGGAACAGGAATGTTTGTAGCAACCGCTTCACTGGGAAATACAATGAAAAATGAAATTGACGAAATCGAGCCGCTGGAACCGATTGGATACAATCATTTACCGAATACTGATTCAAAAATCAAAGACAATTCTGTGATTCACAAAGCAGATTCCAGAGGAAAAGCAGATCACGGCTGGTTGGTGAGCAATCATACATTCAGCTTTGCGAATTATCACAATCCTGAAAGAATGCATTTTGGAGTTCTTAGAGTTTTGAATGATGATAAAGTGGAGGCGGGAAGAGGTTTCGGAACGCATCCCCACGACAATATGGAAATCATCAGCATTCCTTTAGAAGGTGATTTGGAGCATAAAGATAGTATGGGAAATTCTGCGATTATAAAGAGTGGAGACATTCAGGTGATGAGTGCCGGAACCGGAATTATGCACAGCGAATTCAATAAAAATAATGACAGTTTGGTGAAGTTTCTTCAAATCTGGGTGTATCCAAACAAAAGAAATGTTGCACCGCGATATGACCAGATTACTTTAGACAAAACAAAAGGTCAGAATAAATTTCAGCAGATATTGTCTCCCAACACAGATGACGAAGGAGTTTGGATTCATCAGGATGCTTGGTTTCATTTAGGAAACTTCGAAAATAATATTGAAACCAATTATCAAATCAAGAAAAAAGGAAACGGTATTTATGCTTTTATTTTAAAAGGAAGCGCAGAAATCGAAGGACAAAAAGTGGAAACGAGAGATGGCTTCGGAGTTTGGGATATTGCGGATTTAAATATCAAATCAACAACTGAAGGCACAGAAATTTTATTAATGGAAGTTCCGATGACGATGTAGTTGAAAAAATTAAACAGTCACTTTTATGAGAGTGAAATGTTTATAGAAAATAGGTCTGGATTTTATTATCTGAGCCTATTTTTTTTGTTTTAAACTAAATCTTCTTTTAAGTTTGATTGATTTTAAATAATTGATTGTTAGAGTATTAATATGCTGTGTAAATGTTTTTTTTATTGATTTAAAAGTGCCTGTCTATAATGAACAATAAAAAGGATTTAAATTTTTTTTTAGAAATGTAATTTATTAAACTAGTTAAATGTGTAGGGTTTCTAACCGCCCTAAATTTGTCATATCAAAATCAAGGAAATACTTCAGACAGAATTTAATTATCAATAAAAATAAACAACAACATTTAAAAATTAAACATTATGAAAAACTTAATCTTAACATTCGCAACAGCAGTATTATCAGTAACAACATTGGCTCAGAAACCTGGAAAATTGATGTTGAATCCAACGAACCACGCGCTGGTTTTAATTGACCACGAAGGACAAATGGCATTCGCTACAAAAAGCATCAGTATGGAAGAATTGAGAAACAATGTAGCATTAATTGCAGGCGGTTCAAAAATATTCAACATTCCGACAGTAGTAACAACAGTAGCAGAAAAATCTTTTGCAGGACCTGTTTTCCCGGAAATATCTGAAGTTTATCCTGAAGCAACAAGTGGATATGTAGACAGAACAACGATGAATACATGGGAAGATCTTAATGCTCACAAAGCGATTACCGGAAAAAATAAAAAGAAATTGGTTTTCGCAGGGTTATGGACGAGCGTTTGTATCGTGGGCCCGGCTTTATCGGCCATCGATGAAGGTTATGAAGTGTATGTCATTACGGATGCTTCAGGCGATATTTCAAAAGAAGCTCACGACCAGGCGGTTACAAGAATGGTTCAGGCTGGTGCACATCCGATTACGTCAGTTCAGTATGTTCTTGAATTACAGAGAGATTGGTCTAGAAAAGAAACGTACAAACCGGTAAATGATTTAATGAAAAAATATGGTGGTGCTTACGGATTGGGAATTCAGTACGCTCAGGATATGCTTAAACACTAAACAATTCAACAACGGCAGGTTGAAAACCGACCTGCCTTTTTTCTTCAAACCATTAGAAAGTACATTATGAAACCACTCCATAAAATTCTATTCTCATTCGTTTTAGGTGCCGGAATGTTCTATGCTCAGAAAGCAGATTTAATTGTAACCAACGGGAAAATCACCACAATGGATGATAAAAATCCGGAAGTTCAGGCAGTTGCCATTAAGGACAATAAAATTTTCCAGACCGGAACAAATGCCCAGATTTTAAAACTGAAAGGAAGTTCCACAAAAATCATTGATGCTAAAGGAAATCGTGTGATTCCGGGATTGTTTGACAGTCATTTGCACGTGATTCGTGGCGGAAGATTTTACAATACAGAACTTCGCTGGGACGGTGTAAAAACTTTGAAAAGAGCTTTGGAAATGTTGAAAGAACAGGCCCAGAGGACGCCAAAAGGTCAATGGGTAAGAGTGATTGGTGGCTGGAACGAGTATCAGTTTGAGGAAAAAAGACTTCCAACTTTGGCAGAAATCAATGAAGCTACAGGCGATGTTCCGGCTTTCGTGATGTATCTCTACGGAAAAGCGTGGCTGAATAAATCAGGTTTGAAACGATTAAATATCAATGGTGAAACACCTAATCCAATGCAGGGTTTAATTGAAAAAGACAACAACGGCGACCCGACAGGTCTTTTAGTTGCAGAACCGAATGCGTTTATCCTGTATTCAACTTTGGCAAAATTGCCTGAACTGACCGAAGCGGAAAAAGAAAATTCAACGCTGCAATATATGACTGAACTGAATCGTCTTGGCGTAACGGCGGTAATGGATGCAGGCGGTGGTTTTCAAAACTTTCCAGATGATTATGGAACAACCGATGCATTGAACAAAAAAGGAAAAATTACGGTTCGTTTACCTTACTATTTGTTTGCTCAGAAAAAAGGTTCCGAGTTAGCAGATTACACCAAATGGACAGGAATGGTAGACATCGATGACCACGGGCACAACGACCATAACGGAATTGATTATCACGTAGAAGGTGGCGGCGAAAATTTGGTTTCAGATGGTGCTGATTTTGAAAATTTCCTTTTCCCAAGACCCGAATTGCCTGCAACAATGGAAAAAAGTATGAAAGAAGTTGTAAGTCTTTTGGTGAAAAAAAAATGGCCTTTCAGAATCCACGCAACGTATAACGAAAGCATCACAAGATTCTTAAATGTTATTGAAGAAGTGAATAAAGAAACACCTTTGAACGGTTTAGTATGGTTTTTCGACCACGCAGAAACGGTTTCTGAAGACAATATGAAACGCATCAAAGCTTTAAACGGCGGAATTGCAGTACAACACAGAATGGCGTATCAGGGTGAAAGTTTTATCCACCGTTATGGAAAAAAAGCAGCGTTGGCCTCTCCGCCGGTAAAGAAAATGCTCGATATGGGAATTCCTGTAGGATTGGGAACAGACGGAACCAGAGTCGCAAGTTATAATCCGTGGGTCGCTTTGTACTGGATAACTTCAGGGAAAACTTTGGGTGGAACTCAGGTGATGGCCAAAGAAAATACTTTAGACAGAAAAACGGCTTTGTCACTTTCCACTTTTGGGGGGTATGAATTGATAAAGGATTACGAGAAAGGAAAAATCAAAAAAGGATATTTTGCAGACCTTATAATTTTAGACAAAGATTATTTCAGTGTTGAAGAAGAAGAAATCAAAGACATTACTTCCAAATTAACCATCGTTGACGGAAAGGTGGTTTATGGAGACGAAACCTACAAAAATATTTCTCCAGCTGCACTTCCGGTACTTCCAGAATGGTCTCCTGTAAAATACTATGGCGGATATCAGACTAAATAAGTAAGATTAAAACAAAATAATTTCGCACAAAATTCCCCTCCTCTGGAAATCGAGGAACGAGATTCGCCGAAACAATTAAATAATAAAATATTGAGGCACTGGTGGCGAAAATTCAAAGAATTTTTGACGAGGTGGTTTAAAACTGACAATCAAAATAACTCAATACACACCCGAAAACTCAAACCTAAAAACAATGAAAAAGCTCATCCAAACTATCATCAATACAAACCTCAAAGGCAAATTAATTCACTTGGCATTATTCGTTTTCAGAATTGCATTATCCTTAGAATTAATCGTTGCACACGGACTGAAAAAACTCGGAGTAGGCGTTGCAGAAGCAGAACAGGTTCCGAATCCTTTACACCTTCCGGAAGCATTCAACAGTCTTTTTGCAGACGCAGCCAATCTGGTATTTCCTGTATTTGTCATCTTCGGATTGTTCACAAGAATAGCGATTCTGCCAATTTTAGCGGTGACTTTGACTGGATATTTTATCCTTCACTGGAACGATGCTTTGCTGATAAAAGACACGCCGTTTATGTATAGCCTGTGTTATCTGTTTCTATTTTTCGTAGGTCCCGGAAAATATTCAATCGATCAATATTTAAGAAAAATTTAAATGAAAAATCTGATTAAGATAGTATTGATTGTCCAGATTATGCTACCAGCAGTAGTTTCAGGTCAATTTAAATTGATGAGGTTTGATGAAGATTATTCCACGTATAAAGATTCTGCAGACACTTTTTACAATTCCATCAAATACATTCCGCTTTCCGAAAAAAATAACAATACATATTTATCATTAGGCGGAGAGGCGAGAGCAGAATTTGTTTATTTCGAAAACGAGGATTGGGGAAGATTGGGAATCGGAAGCAACCCGTTTTTTATTCAAAGATATGCGGTTCACGCAGATTTGCATTTAGGTTCACGAGTGAGAGTTTTCGGACAGTTGAGAAGTGCCTGGGAAAACGGGAGAAAAAACGGACCGAGACCGATTGATGAAGACCATTTGAATGTTCAAAACCTTTTCATCGACGTTGATGCCATTAAAAATGAAAAAGAAAAACTAACCGTTCGTGCAGGAAGACAGGAGTTGGATTACGGAAGCGGAAGACTGATTTCTGTGCGTGAAGGTCCGAATTTGAGGCTGTATTTTGACGGACTGAAACTGATGTACAAAAGAGGAAATTTCAAATCGGATGCTTTTATAATGATGGCGAGTGAAATTGGTACCGGAGTTTTCGATAATAAACCCTCAAAATCGGTCAATCTTTGGGGAAGTTACAACACTTTAGTACTACCGAAAAGCGGAAATCTGGAATTGTATTATTTAGGAATTCACCGCAATGAAACCCGTTTCGAAGACGGAATAGGAGATGAGACGAGACACACTTTGGGCGGAAGATTCTACAGATATGGCGGCGGATTTATTTACAATTTTGAAGGCGCTTATCAGTTCGGGAATTTTAACAAAGCAACCATCAGTGCGTGGACAGCTTCTGCAGATATCGGATATATGTTCGAAAATGTGAAGGGAAAACCAACCATCAATCTTCGAAACGATTACATTTCCGGAGACCGAAACAGAGAAGACGGAAAATTGGGAACCTTCAATCCATTATATCCAAAAGGCGGTTATTTCGGGTTCAATCCGCAAATCGGACCTGTGAATTTGATTGACATTCACCCGTATGCGACCGTGGATTTGAATAGTAAAATGACGGTTCAGGCCGATGTTGTTTTCAACTGGAGATATTCTACGCAGGACGGCGTTTACAGACCAAGCGGTTCTTTAAATCTGACTTCAATGAACTCTAAAAAGAAATACATCGGAACCGCTTTTTTAGGAAGCTTTAATTATAAAATCAATAAATCTTTCACCTTTAATACAGGGATTCAGTACTTCAAAACCGGAGAATTTGTGGATGATATTATTGAAAATGACAAAGACGGATTGTTTATCAACTCAAGAATTGTTTTCAAATTTTAAAGATTAATTGAAAATTTGAGAATGTGGCAATTTGAAAATTAGTCTCATTACTTATCTCAGATCAATGGCAAATGTTATTTCTAAAACTACCTTTGAATAACATTAAAACAAAAATAAATTAACAAAAGTATCAGGAGCCAATAGTAAACTGCTAAAGCTAAAAACAAAAAAAATATTATGAAAAATATCGTAAAAAATACTTTAAGAAAATCATTATTAATCGCAGGATTAGCATTTTCAACTATTACATTTGCGCAAACTGCTACAACTACAGCAAACGCGACTGCAAAAACCACAGCCATCGGAACATCCAAAAACTGGGGTTCAGTGGACGGAATTTCAATGATTGGATTGGTTCAGGGGCCATCTTCGGCTGACGCCCAACTGCAGGTTGCCTGTGTTTTCGAATATACTGATAACGACATTCACAGCGCTCAGGCTTTACCGGCTAGCTTAAATGGTTTGGTACATTTGGACGACGCTTTGAAAGGTGAATTTACCAAAATAAGACAGTCTGGACAATTCAAAGGACATTCTTTGGAATCCTTATTGATTACACCTCCCGCAGGTTCTATGTCAGCAAAAAAATTGTTATTAATTGGTTTGGGTGATCGTAACAACTTTACTCCCGAACTGATGACTTCCGTAGCAGAAGTGGCTACCAGAGAAGCTTTGAGATTGGGAGTGACCAATTTTGCGTTTGCCAGCGACCTTAAAGATGCGGGAATTGATTCTCCAACTGCTCTCGTTGCAGGAAATGTGGTAAAAGGTGTTGTCTTGGCTAATCGTTCTGAAATTTATTTAAGAGAACATAATCTTTCTAAAACAAAAAAACTGGAAAAAGTATATTTGTTGGCTGGTCCGGCTTTCTTTGAAGTTGCGGGTGGCGGAATTCAGGCTGCAATCGCAGAAGTGAATAAAAAATAATAGATTTTTTAACTATATCAACAGATTGCGCCACTTTAAAACAAGTGGCGCAATTTTTTGTGGCTGTAATTTCAAGGCAATATAATAATTTTTGATTACCAGTTTACAAATATGAATTTTTCCTGCCACGGTAGTTTTACAAGACCAATTCCCCAACCCAAATTTTCAAGCAAAATGTCTTGTGTTTTTCGTTCGACCGTCAGGGTATACTCATGATTGGTGGCAACTAATTTACCGGGGCGCTGAAAAAACTCGTTTTGTAAGAGTGCGACAGATGATTTTCTCATCGAATTCCAATTGTGTTGTACACTTTCAATTACATTTTTGGCTTCTGCTTTATGTTTTCTCGATAGCTTGATGTGTCTGTTAATGGTTTGATTTGTCGGTATATTACACAAGAATTTTTCAAAAACCAGATCATATTCAGGAGCATTAGTTTTTCCGGTAGCGATATAATGTAATAAATGCGCACACAATTCAGGATCGGTAAGTTGCTGATTTTCCGGATGCAAAAGATTACAATGTTCAAAAAGGGTTTTAATGAATGGATGTATTAAAATAAGTCCTGCATTCTGAACATATTGCGCATCATTTTGAATTAAACCCTTGTCGTTTTGAATTATATCTTCCCGGGTTGTGGCATCATTCTTTCCATGTGTTGTATTTATTGACGTTTCTGTATCTTCACTGCTATCTTCTGAATTATTTTTAATGTTTTCAAGAATTTCATCTTCTTTTATAAATGGAAATATTTCAATGACTGTTTTCAGATTCTGAAGCTTATTTTTTGCTTGTGATAAAACAGTTGAAGCTGATTCTGTCTTTAAAATTAGTTGCAGAAGATATTCCTTGAGATCATTATTTGATGCGTTAAAATGTTCAGATAAAACATTCAAAACCAGATGCCAGACGATTTGCCTTTCGGCATGATTCAGTGTTGAGATATGTTGTATCATATCAACATTTAAATTGATTTTTAATTCATTGTCTTTTAAAATAGATAAACATAATCCCGCAATCTGTTCGTTTGAAAGTTGACTGATAATTCGTTCCTGAACATTCTGTTTTGACAAAACAGGAATGATACTTTTCTTAAAATCCTTAACCAGAATCAAAGTTTCAAATATTTTTGGTTCCAAAAAGGCAATACTTTTTTTATCCGAATTCCACCACGGCATGTAGCCATTTTCTAAAAAATAGATAAAAGTTTGTACTAATTTTCTTTCATTGTCAATAAGATAGGATTTAGAATCGCTTTCTGTTTCTTGATCAAAATTCTCAACCGGTTTCGTCATTTCAGAAAGCTCTTCCTGAAAGAGCTGAGTGATTTTATCTTTTAATTCTGTATTTAGTGAGCTGTTTTTCACATCCAAATTCAATTCTAACCGGGGAATTTGAAGGGTGTGATCAGAAAAATTATATTCTAAAGCATTGATATACTTTTCTATTTCCGGAAAAACGTCAATAGCCAAAAAGCTATTAATATCTTCTTTAATGCTAAATGCTTTTTCTTTGTTGTTGATGGTAATTTCAACAAAAACTTTCTGAATGATATGATCCTGATTCACACTAAATTGTTTTAATTATAAAAAATAAGACACCGTAAATTGCGTTGTTTTAGTCGAATTCTCCTCCCCAAAAACCTGCTGGACAATGGCTTAATGTTGATCTTTGTTTTGCACTCAATCTGCATCCGCAGCCTCTGATAAAACCATCTTTTGGATAGTCTGCAACTTCTAATGTGCTGGGATTTAGCCATTTCATGGCATTGCAATTGTTGCCGTTTTTCAAAGGGCATTGGTTACAGATTTCTTCTCTTACAGAAAAAACATATTCTTCGGTTTGATTCGCCAAGCCAATTTTTGATCGTAATTCATTGAAATGGCCTCCGATGATTTCGTTTCGCTTGATAAAAAGTTTTTTGATATTCATGTGATTAAAGTTTTAAAATTACTGGGGTCAAAATTAGACGAACAAAAGACATTTTACGAATTATAAGGCGGCTCTATTCTGTCTTTGCAGTAAAAGCGAAATATTATTTCCTGATGATGCGGTTTTGCAATTTTTGAAAGTATTTTGACGAAATAGGGAACGCTTTTTATCAAGAAAAGATCGAACTTATTATTTTTTTGGAGCTTTATCCCGCTTTTCATTACAATCTTTTTTGGCAAAAAAGGATTTTCATTGCAATCGGGGCTAGGATTTTTGTCGTTTATCTAAACAGTAGGAAAATATCTAAAAAGTTGTCATCCACAAAAGATTCGTCCACGAAAATTAACTACAGCTTTCTGATAATAGATGGAAATATTAATTTCGAAAAAAATAGATATGAAATCGCAAAAATTCATATTTAATTATTTCATTAATCTGATCTTGAAATACAATAATTTTCACTAAAAAAAATAACCTAATTCCCAAGCTTAAATTTCACTGTAATTAGATTAAAATAATTTTTATTTAATTTTTACTTTTTAATTTATGTTTTAATAGATTGATATTCAGTATTTTAATTTGATTGTTTTTTAATGTTTTCAAAAGTAAGTGAAAATATAATTTACTGCAAAGACAGGTTAGAGCCCCCGAAATATTTGTCTTTTGGTTAGCGATGATTGTATGTTTGCAGCATAATAATTAAGAACAGAAATTATGATAAACGAAGTATTGACAATTTTAAAAGATCAACTGAATGATTCGGAAGGTTTAGTTGATATTGCTGTTGTTGATGACATAGCAAAACATGATGATGACACTTCAGGTCTCGACAATAAGGTGGTAATCAGTCTACTCAACGTTGAGGAAGAATCAACATTAAAAAACAGATCACGATACAATAAGGTACAGATAAGTGAAAACCCGACTCAGTTTGATATGAAAATGGAGAGTCCGCCGGCTTATTTAAACTTATATGTGATGATTTCTGCAAACAGATCGACTTATGCGAATGCTTTAGCAAATATTTCAAAAGTTATCGAGGTGTTTCAGACGAACAACGTTTTAGAATATATCGATCCGCAAGACAACAGAGAAAATGATTTTAAATTCAGAATCGAATTACACTCTGTCCCTTTTGATCAGCTAAGTTATATCTGGGGATTATTGGGCGGAAAGGTGATGCCTTCTGTCTTGTATAAAATCAGTGTGATAAAAATTGTGGCTAAAGAGGAAACTTCTATTGAATTAATACATGACATTAATGTACAAAGCATTAAAATTAATTGACCATAAAAACAAAAACTAATAACCATTTTTCAAATTTTTAAACATGCTAAATCCAACAACACCAGGTGTTTCGGTTGAAGAAATTACAAAACTTCCGTATTCAGTCACATTAGTAGATACCGCTATACCTGTATTCATTGGGTATACTGAGCAAATACCCGAAGGTTATGATATTAATGATAACGAGAATAAAAAGCTTAAAATCAGTTCTATTTTAGACTATGAAGATAAGTTCGGAAAAGCTAAAAAAGAAAAACTTCAGCTAAAAGATGTAGAAGGTAAAGGAGTAACTGTTGTAGAACCTCAGGTACAGTTTTTAATGTACTATTCGCTTCAGATGTATTTTGCCAATGGCGGTGGCCCATGCTACATTATTTCTGTGGGTACTTATGGTTCGGCTTCTACAGGAGTACAGCTATCTTCACTGAAAAACGGATTAGACAAGATCGAAACCTTAAAAGCTATTAAAGATCCGATTCTTATTCTTTGTCCAGACGCACTATCATTAACAGAACCCAATTTTTATGAGCTGTATAATTATACAATAGGAAAGCTAGAGACGAAAAATAGGTTTGCCATTTTAGATACTTACGAAGGAAATTCTGCAACGATATCAAACGGTCTTGATACCATTGGGAATTTTAGAAAAGAAGTCAACCCGACCAACCATGCTGCAGCTTATTTTCCGCACCTTAAAACTATTTTGAATTACACTTTCGATGAGGATGAAACGCCGATTGTACATGCTGGTTTACAAAAAGAAGGAGAAGACAGTGCTGTTTTTTATGCCGGTGAGATTGCCGCTTTAGATGAACTGAAAAGTTTGGCGAGTGATGAGATTTCCGGTGGCTCCGCAAATGGTTTTGTCTTGGCTGATTTATTGGGACAAGCTATTGCAATTGCGCAAGAGGTTATTGCAACAGCTGATGAGTCAACCGATGAAACAGTGAATGCAAAAGCAGATTTAAAAGAGGCAATAAATGAAGCAAAAGTAGTGTTGGAAGCTATATATGATGGGACAATTGATGATTTTATTGTACCAGAAGATTTAGACGAAAGCGCACCTATTTTTAGTGGAGAATTCGAAGGATTAAAAAATGCTATCCTCAACGTAAAAGATCAAAAAGGAAATGCAAACGGAATACGACTTAAAAATTTAGAATCATCCGATTCTTTATTATACAGTGAGATAAAAAAAGCTATAAAATCTTTAAAGGTTGTTGTGCCACCATCATCAGCAATGGCAGGCGTGTATGCAAGAATAGACAGCACAAGAGGGGTTTGGAAAGCTCCGGCCAATGTAAGTCTTAGTTATGTGATCAACCCAACAGAGAAAATTTCTGATCAGGAACAGTCAGACCTCAACATTCACGATTCCGGAAAGTCAATTAATGCGATCCGAACATTTACAGGAAAAGGAACCTTAGTTTGGGGAGCCAGAACCCTTGATGCGAAAGACAAAAAAGAGAATAAAGACAATGAATGGAAATATGTGCATGTACGTCGATATTATAAGATGATTAATCAATCGATAAGTGATGCGCTGGCAAAATTTATTAACGAGCCCAACACGTCCTACACTTGGTTACGAGCAAAAACAATGTTGGAGAATTTTCTTAATCAGCAATGGATGGAAGGCGCATTGGCGGGTAATACTCCCAAAGAAGCGTATGACGTAAAAGTCTACGGCAGCAAAGATCCAATCACTGAAAATATTACCAATACGATGAATGTGGAAATCAAAATAGCATTGGTACGCCCGGCAGAGTTTATCATCCTGAAGTTCTCACACAAATTACAACAATCCTAAAACTCAATCGATCACGAATGAACATTCGAAGTTTTTACTTCGAGGAATAATTAATATTAATTTTAAATTTTTAACAAATGAATTACAAAACCCCTGGAGTCTATGTGGAGGAACAGGCAAAATTCCCACCTTCCGTAGCGCAAGTTGAAACAGCTATTCCCGCTTTTATTGGATATACCGCTGATGGACCAAAAAATAAGCCGACAAGAATCTCTTCAATGTTGGAGTACGAAGCACTTTTTGGAAAAGCAAACCCTGAAACTTTTGCTGTAGCTTTCAAAGACGGCGTTGCAACAGCAACACAAACTAAGGTAAGCGATTTTAAAATGTACTATGCCATGCAAATGTATTTTGCCAATGGTGGTGGCGCTTGTTATATCGTTTCTGTAGGAGCGGAGAATGTTTATTATTTAGCAGTAAGTTTAGCTGAATTACAAGCAGGTCTCGACTTATTAAAAAAAGAAGACGAACCTACATTGATCGTTTTCCCTGATCTTCAAGGTTTGGTTGCGAGTTCGGCTGATGTAGTTGCTGCACAAAGGGCTAAATTAGCATCTGACGAAGCTGCTGAAGCTGCTGAGCAAGCTTTCAATGTTGCAGGATTGGCTGCTCTTGAAGCTGCTGATCAGCTGGAAGCTGCACAGGAAGCAGCTGATGCTGCCCCCGGTAATGCTGCTCTCGCTGCTGCTCTTGCTGCTGCCAAATTAGTCGTTGCCGCTGCAAATCAAGCGGTAACTGATACTGATGCTGACAAAGATACAGCTAATGCAATTGCTACGATTGCAAACACTAATTTAACAAAGGTTATTACTGCAAACTCCAACGATGCAGCTGCCAATGCGTATAATTTATATAATCTGGCTTTAGATCAGTCAGAGTTATTAAAAGACAGATTCGTCATTATGGATGTTCTTGGAGAAATTTCTGCATTCAAAGGAGATTCAGGTCTTTCTTCCGGACAAAGTGGTGAACGCTTAAAATACGGCGCAGCATATTATCCAAAATTAAAAACAGTCTTGAGCTATGATTTCAAAGACGCAAATGTTTCTGTGATGGGTGTTTCTGGTGTAACAAATTTAGCAGAGCTGAAAACTTCAAATTCAGAATTTTACAATCAAGCTAAAAAAGCAATCGAATCTAAACCAGTAGTATTGGCTCCATCATCAGCAATGGCCGGAGTTTACGCAAAAGTTGACAGTACTTCAGGAGTATGGAAATCGCCGGCAAATGTAGGACTGAGCTTCGTACAGGAGCCGACAATTAAAATTTCTGATAGAGATCAGGATGCTCTTAACATCGATTCAAATGGTGGTAAATCAATCAATGCGATCAGAACTTTTACCGGAAAAGGAACATTAGTTTGGGGCGCAAGAACATTAGACGGAAATAGCAATGAATGGAGGTATATCTCTGTACGTCGTTTCTTCAACATGGTTGAAGAGTCTGTGAAAAAAGCAACAGAACGTTTCGTTTTTGAACCGAATACAGCCAATACATGGATCCGTGTACAAACAATGATCGAGAATTTCCTTAACCAACAATGGCAGGAAGGTGCATTGGCAGGAAGCAAACCTGAAGAAGCTTATTACGTAAGCGTTGGTTTGAATAAAACAATGTCGGCTCAGGATATTCTGGAAGGCAGAATGGTCATTGAAGTAGGTATGGCTGCGGTACGTCCTGCTGAATTTATCGTGCTACGTTTTTCACACAAGTTGCAAGAAGCATAAAATAATTAAACAACAAATTAAATATAAATAATTATGAATACATATCCATTAGTAAAATTTGCCTTTGAAGTAGATTGGGGCGGAACAAAAGTAGGATTTCAGGAAGTAAGCGGTTTGAATGCCGAAGCAGCTTTAATTGAATACAGACATGGTGCAAGTCCGGATTTTAGCAAAATTAAAATGCCGGGACTGAAGACTTTCAGCAACATTACTTTAAAGAGAGGAACTTTCAAAAGCGATAACGAGTTTTTTACTTGGTTCCAATCAATTCAGTTAAATACGGTAGAAAGAAGATCAATCACCATCTCACTTTTAGATGAGAACGGAGAGCCGGCAGTTACCTGGAAAGTAAAAAATGCATTCCCGCTTAAAGTAAATGCAACAGATTTGAAGGCTGAAGGTAATGAGGTCGCTATTGAAACTCTGGAAATTGCACACGAAGGATTAACTATTGAAAATAACTAATATTAACTTTTAAATTTAAAAAAAATGAATTACAAAACACCTGGAGTCTACGTTGAGGAAATTGCAAAATTCCCACCATCTGTAGCACAAGTAGAAACGGCTATCCCTGCTTTTATCGGATATACAGCAGAAGGCCCAAGAAATGAACCAACAAGAATCTCTTCTATGTTGGAATACGAAACGATTTTTGGAAAAGCAAAAGCTGAAACTTTTTCACTTACTGAAGTTCCAGCGACTACGACTCCAACAGTTAAACCCAGAGCTGTTACTGCGACTTTAGCACCTAGTCCTTTCAAAATGTATTATGCGATGCAAATGTATTTTGCCAATGGTGGTGGACCATGTTATATCGTTTCTGTAGGAAGCGCTGTAGGTTATCCAACTGGAGTAGATGCAGTAGATTTGGATGAGTTGAAAGCTGGTCTTGCTACTTTAGAAAAAGAAGACGAGCCAACTCTTATTGTTTTCCCGGATGCTGAAGGTTTGGATGGACTAAAAGCTTATGATTTATATGAATTAGCTTTAGATCAGGCAGAATTATTAAAAGACAGATTTGTCATTATGGACGTTGTCGGAAATACTGCTGATGCAGTTAAGGACTTCAGAGATAATGTTGGATCTGGCCCTAGTGGAGAGCGTTTAAAATATGGAGCTGCTTATTACCCAAAATTAGAAACGGTTTTAACTTACAGTTATGATCCAACCGTTATGATTGCTGAGCATACTCTAGAGTACTGGAAAACGCATGATTCTGAACTATACAACTTAGCTAAAGCAGCAATTGAGTCTAAAAAAGTAGTAATGACTCCATCATCAGCAATGGCCGGAGTATATGCTAAAGTAGACAGTACTTCAGGAGTATGGAAATCACCGGCAAATGTAGGACTGAACTTCGTACAAGAGCCCAAAATTAAAATCTCTCACGAAGATCAGGAAAATCTTAATGTAGATGCAACGGCTGGTAAATCAATCAACGCGATCAGAACTTTTACCGGAAAAGGAACATTAGTTTGGGGAGCAAGAACACTGGACGGGAACAGCAATGAGTGGAGATATATCTCTGTACGTCGTTTCTTCAACATGGTAGAAGAGTCTGTGAAAAAAGCAACAGAACGTTTCGTTTTTGAACCGAATACTGCAAATACCTGGATCCGTGTACAAACAATGATCGAGAATTTCCTTAACCAACAATGGCAAGACGGTGCATTGGCAGGAAGCAAGCCTGAAGAAGCTTATTACGTAAGCGTTGGTTT